>FWPV01001761.1_pt1 | contig 57106 bp, 51 predicted proteins | sample 2228371 | NCBI WGS metagenome assembly FWPV01 (sample SAMEA103939776, study PRJEB20133) | metagenome
ATCCACCTGATTGTCATTATACGCCAACCCCTCCTTCAGAAGCAGGAGAAAATTCCCTCTGTCGCGGCTTCGCAGGGGAGATTCCTTTGCCTCCCGCCCTTCACCTGGGGCATAATAGGACTTGCCGTTTTCGCCGCTGCTGATGATCAGGCCCTCCCGGCTCACCGGGCTCGGGCAGCCTTACCCCTTGCCCGGCTTTCGGCCCGGGGGCACCGGGTGGAGCCGCCAAACCCTCCGGCACCCCACCCCAGGGGGTTTTATGGTCGGGCTCCCCCCTTCCCAAGGGATGTCACCAGAGAATCTTCTCCCTCGGGGTGGTCGGCGGCACCGGATTGGGGGCGGGGGGCCAGCCAAGTATTTGGCGACCGAGGCGTGCCCTCCCACCCACTCACAAGGAGCATAACATGCGGGCCTTTTTCCAGCCGCAGTCTGTGGTGTTGATCGGCGTGCCCCGGGCCACCGGGGTGGGGGCCTATAACGGCCTGGAGATGCTTCTGCGCTACGGCTATCAGGGTCGGATTTGGGTCATCCACCCGGAAGCCACGGAAATTTTAGGGCATCGGGTTCATCAGCGGGTGCAGGATCTGCCGGAGGTGCCGGAGTTGGCGGTCATCGCCTTGGGACGGGATCGGGTGTTGCCGGTGGTGGAGGACTGCCTGGCTTTTGGACTGAGGAGGTTCGTGGTCATCTCCCAGGGCTTCGCCGATGCCGACGCCCGGGGCAGGGAATTGCAGGACCTGCTGGTGGCCAGGGTGCGGGCGGCCGGCGCCCGGCTGGTGGGCCCCAACACCATGGGCAGCCTCAATGCCTTTTTCGGCTTCACCACCGCTTTTGTGGACATTCCCCGGGCCCAGGACCCGCCGCCCCTGACCCTGGTGGCCCAAAGCGGCGCCCCCCAGGTGGGCTCCGAGTCCTTCACCGGCCCCCTGGGACAAGCCATTGATCTGGGGAACGCCGCCGACGTGGGCTTTGTAGATCTCCTGGAATATCTGGAACATGACCCCTGCACCCGGGTCATCGCACTGCACATGGAGGGCCTGGCGGAGGGGCGGCGGTTTTTGGCGGCGGCCTCCAGGGTGAGCCGCACAAAGCCCGTGGTGGTTTTGAAAACCGGCCGCAGCGCCGCCGGAGCCCAGGCTGCCTTATCCCACACCGGCTCCCTGGTGGGAGAGGACGATGTCTTCACCGCCGCCTTCGAACGGGCCGGGGTCCTCCGGGTCCAGGACGCCACCGAGTTGAAAGACACCCTGCAGGCCCTGGTTAAACTCCCGCTGCTGCGGGGCCCCCGCCTCGGGATCGCCACCCCCAGCGGTGCGCTGGGGATCATCGCCTTGGACGCCATGGCGGCCGCCGGACTCAAAGCCGGGCCCCTGCCCGAATCGGTGCGTCAGGAAGTGGAACCCCTGGGACCCTACTGGCACCGCCTCTCCAACCCCGTGGACCTGTGGCCCATCGGCATGAAGACCGGTGATTACCTAATGGTGGCCCGGAAGACGGTACGGGGGTTTTTGGCCGCTCCCGAGATCGACGGGGTGCTGTGCATGCTGCCGGCCTTGTCGTCGCCCCTGCACGCCAACATTGTCAAGCCCCGGGATTTCATCGCCTCTTTGGAGTTGGAGCACTCCGCCAAACCCCTGGCCCTGGCTTTGTACGGGGACGGCCGGGATTTGTTGCGGCAAGAACTGCGGGCGGTCCCGGGGGTGGCCTGCTATCCCTCGGTGGAGCGGGCGGTGCGGTCCATGGGCCGGCTTTACGCCTACTTCCGCAGCCTGTCCCGACCCCGGGAGGACCTGGAGCTGCCGCTGCCCAGCGCCCTCAAGCCGGTGGCCCGGGAACTCCTCTTGGGGCAGGAGGCCCTGGATTTTGTCGGGCGCCGGGGCATCGCCACCGCTCCCGGGCTTTTGACCCGGCAACCCGAGGAGGCCGTGGCGGCGGCGGAGCGCCTGGGCTACCCGGTGGTCCTGAAGGCGGTTTCCCCGGATTTGCCCCACAAATGGGAAGCGGGGGGCGTCATTTTGGGGGTAACCGACTCCGAGGGGGTGCGCCAGGGATATCTCACCCTGGCCGGCCGAATGGCGCAAACCGGGAAAAAGCTTGATCTCACCGGGGTGCTGGTGCAAAAACAGCTCCACGGGCGGGAAGTGCTGATGGGCCTCAAACGTGACCCCACCTTCGGGCCGGTGGTGGTCTGCGGTTTGGGTGGCATTTACACGGAGGTCTGGGCCGACACTGCCAAGACCCTGGCCCCCATCAACGGTGCTCAAGCACGGGAGCTCCTGGCCTCCCTCAAGTCCTTTCCGCTCCTCGCGGGGGTCCGGGGCGAGCCCCCCGTGAATCTGGAGGCCCTGGCCTCCATGCTCTCGACCCTCTCCCGCCTGGCAGTGGCGGAACCGAATCTGGCGGAAGCTGACTTCAACCCGGTTATTGCCAATCCCCAGGGATGTTTTGTGGTGGATGCCCGCCTGGTTTGGCGATGAGGGCAACGGGGAAAGCAGGGGAACCTCCAAAAAACCCGCTTTTGCCCCGTCCCGCACCCACCTCCCGCCCTAGTCAGGGAGGGGTGGGGGGAGGGGTGCGGGAGAGCGGAACGGGGCCGGCAATCCTTGCCTTACCCTCCAGGGCTTCCGTTAGTATTGATACTGGTATTGGCGCCGACCCCGGCCTTGGCCAGCCCAGACGGGGACGCCCTGGGGATTCCTGAGCAGCAAAACCTGACCGTCTTTTTTTACTTCGGCGGCAATAAGGGCCGGCTGGCCTTGGAAGTCCACCCGGGAGCCAGTGACCTGAATCCGGTCCTTCACCATGATCTTCACCGGCTGGCGGTCAAGAAACCACTTGGGGCCCAGGTGCACGGACAGAGTCTCCTTCCCGGTGTTGAGGACCAGGTGCACGCCTTGGCCCTTCTGTCCCCAGGCCACCCGGTCCACGCGCTGCACTTCCCCCAGCACCGTTTCCACCGTCTTGGGATCATAGATCCGTCCGTAGCCGCCCCGGCCCGGTCCGGGCCCGCCCTGAGCCAGCACGGCATCCGCGCCGCCCGCCACCAGCGCCAAAATCAAGAGCGCCGCTGCTACCTGTTTCATGGATATCCTCCTTGGATCGTTTTCTGAGCCTTCAATGGAGTGAACCCGAGGACGCTCCTCATCCGGCGCGGCCAAAAGAAGGGGAGGAATATTTCCCCCAGGCCACCCAACCGTGCGCCAGCCAGCAAGACGCGATATACTACCTGAAAAAATCTTCTGCGGGAGGTTAGGTGCATATCCCCGTCTTTCTTCCCATGATGATCTTCCTGACACTGGCGGCTGCCGCGGCCCCAGCCGCAGCCGGGCCCCGGGCCGAAGTGCCGGCCACCTTGCATGATTTTGGCGAGGTGTTCGAGGACAAGGAACTCACCCACACCTTTGTCATCAAAAACACCGGCGACGCCACGTTGGAGATCAAAGACATTGACGCCGACTGCGCCTGCACCACCACGGAATCTGACCGCCGCATCCCCCCCGGCGGCCAGGGCCGCCTGAAACTGACCATTGCCCCTTATTCCGTGATGCGCCAGTTTAAAAAGGAGACCAAAGTCTTTTTGAACGACCCGGCCCGCTCTCCGGTGGTCTTTCGCCTCACCGGCTACGCCCGGCCCTTTGTGGAGATTCAGCCCAGCCACGTGGTGCGTCTTAGAGGCAAACCGGGGGAGGACCTGCGGGGCCAGGTGCGCTTCATCTCTCATCTCCCGACGCCCTTTGAAATCACCGGCTTCACCACGGACATCCCCCACCTCATCGACGTGAACATCAAAGCGGAACAGCCGGGTAAAATCTACCTGGTGGAAGTAAGAAACAAGAGCCGCGACCAGGGAAATTATCAGGGGCTCATTACCCTGAGCACCACCTCGGCCAAACGCCCCCGTCTGGTCATGCGGGTCTTTGGCGAACTCTCCCTGCCCTCAGCCACCAGCCCTTAAGAGGATGATGAGGGTAAGGCCGGTGGAGCCGCGGCTTCCCCGCCCCCCTCCCAGAAGCAAATGCGGGAAGGCGGGCAGAGCCGCCTTCCCTTAAGGTTGCCATGGTTTTGCACGGGGTTGGGGGGGAGTCGGGGCGCAAGGACAACGTCTGCGACCCCCGGCCCTCTCCCTTAGCTCTTTTTGCTAATATCCCTTCTCCTCCAGTTCCTCGTGGGTCACCTTGTCCTTGAAGAGATAATGGGCCCAAGTCTGGTAGGCGATGACCAGGGGCACAAAGGTGAGAGCCACGGCCAACATGATTTTCAAGGTGAGTTGCGAGGAGGATGAGTTGAAGGCCGTGAGATTGAAGGCCGGATCCAGGCTGGAGGGCAAGAGGTTGGGGTAAAGCCCCACCACTCCGAAAAGGGTGACGCCGACGATGGTGCCGGCCGAGGCGAACCAGGCCCGCCACCAGGCCTCCTGGCGCATGAAGAACCAGATGAGGATCAGGGCCGCCACCGCGGCCAGGGGCAGGACCAGGAGCACGGGATAGGTCAGGTAGTTGTCCCACAGGTGGGTGAGCCGGCGGGTGGCGATGAGAAAGATCACGGCCAGCACCACCAGCCAGGGCCACAGGCCCCGGGCGGTGGCCGCGGCCCGCCGGTGGAGGTCGCCTTCCACCTTCACCGCCAGCCACAGGGCCCCGTGCAGGCAGAAGAGCAGGACAAAGAGCAGCCCTCCCGCCAGCCCGTAGGGGTTAAGCAGCGTAAAGAGGGTGCCCTGATAAATGCCGTCCTTATCCAGCGGGATGCCCTGAAAGATATTGGCAAAGGCCACGCCCAACAGCAGAGCGGGCAGGAGACTCCCCACGAACAGGCAGCCGTCCCACAGGCGGCGCCAGCGGGGGTCTTCCACCTCATCCCGGAAGGCGAAGGTGACCCCCCGGAGGATGAGCGCGAAGAGAATGAGCATCAAGGGGGTGTAAAGGCCGCTGAACATGGCGGCATAGGTGGTGGGAAAGGCCGCGAAGGTGACGCCGCCCGCAGCGATGAGCCAGACCTCATTGCCGTCCCAATGGGGCTCCATCACCCGGTAGATGAGCCGCCGATCCGTTTCGCTTTTCCCCAGGCCGGGAAGGAGGATGCCCAGCCCCAGATCAAAGCCGTCCAGCATGAAATAGACCGCCCACAGCACGCCCCACAGCAGAAACCAGATAGTGTTCAACATGGCTACTCACCTCCCCCAACCGCCGCCGGCGCGGGTTCCGGCCCGGCTTTAGCGAATTTGGCCATGAGGTAGAAGGCCACCACCCCCAGGATCCCATAGAGCAAGATAAAGCCCACCAGGGTTATCCCCACCTGGCTGGCGGCGATGGGCGACACCGCGTCCTTGGTCTTCATCAGGCCGTACACGATCCAGGGCTGCCGGCCCACTTCGGTGACGATCCAGCCGGCCTGCAAGGCGATATAGGGGAGGGGAATGGCGTACAGCATGACCCGGAGATACAGGGGGTTGACGATGAGCTTGTTCCGCAGGAGCCAGCCGATCCCCGTCAGGAACACGAAGAGGAATCCCAGGGCCACCATGACCCGGAAGGCCAGGAAGGTGAGCAGGACCGGGGGACGCTCCTCCTTGGGGAAATCCTTGAGCCCCTTGACCACCGCCTGGGAGTCGTGATAGGCCAGCAGGCTCAAAGCCCCGGGAATCCTGCCGATCTCCACCAAATTGCGCTCATTTTTCTCATCCGGGATGAGGAACAGGGTCTGGGGTGCGCCGGCCTGGGTCTCCCAGAGGGACTCCATGGCCGCCAGCTTGGCGGGCTGGATCTTGGCCACCTCGGCCCCGTGGATATGGCCCTGCACCACTTCGGCCACCGAGAAAATCAGGGCAAAGGTGAGCCCCATCCGAAAGGATTTGGTGAAGAAGGAAACGTGCTGCTCCCGGAGCAAGTGGTAGGCGCTCACCCCCATGACGAAAAAGCCCGCCAAAATGTAGGCGCCGCTTAAGGTGTGAAAAAAGATCTGCCAGGCAAAGGGTTGGGTCACCACGGCCAGAAAGTTGTCCAATTCGGCCCGCCCGTTTCTGATCACATAGCCCACCGGGTGCTGCATCCAGGCGTTGGCGATGAGGATCCACAGGGCCGAGAGGTTGCTGGCCGCGGCCACCAGCCAGATGGTGAGGCAGTGGAGCTTGGGGGACAGGCGGTCCCAGGTGAGGGCCCAGACCGCCAGGAAGGTGGACTCCAGAAAAAAGGAGGTGGTGGCCTCGATGGCCAGGATGGAGCCGAAAATGTCGCCCACATACCTGGAATAGCGGGACCAGTTGGTGCCGAACTGAAACTCCAGGGTGATGCCGGTGACCACCCCCACGGCGAAGTTGACTAAAAAAATCTTGCCCCAGAATCTGGCCATGCGCCGGTATTCCTCATTACCCGAACGCACGTAAATGGTTTCCATGATGGCGATGAGGATGGACAGGCCTAAGGTCAGGGGCACGAAGAGGAAATGAAAAAAGGTGGCCGCTGCAAATTGCAGTCGGGATAGCATGAGTACATCCATCCGGGCACCTACCTCCTTTGGGTGTGGATATGGCGGGGCGGGGCCAGGTTCCGGTGGTCCCTGCCCTCCCCACGCCCTCTCTCAACCGCGGAAGGTCTGGAAGGGCAGCCCCCAGGCCGACTTTCCCGGCAGATAAACCTTCAGGGGTTGGGAGAGGGAAATGGGGGAAGGGGCGGGGAGCACCACCCCGCGTCCCCTCCCCCAAAATTCATGCAACGTGGGGCCAGGGTTCCTGGTCCCGCTCCTCGGCCAGGTAGCAGAAGCGATCCCACTCCACTTCCCGGTGGGAAACGGGACACCGAAGCCTGACCCGGCGCTCGCTCACTCCGATCACCTCCCAGTCCCCGGCCCGGGGACCGCTGGCGATGGTGATTTTCTGGCCCACTTCCAGGGGATAGGGGCGAAAGACCAGGACCCGGTGCGGGGTCGGTTCGACGGGTTCAGGCATCTTCCCACTCCTTGCCTTAAGGGAATCAATCCAGCAAGCGCTCCAGGAGCCCCTCCACCAGGAACAGGAGGGACTCCAGGTCCAGGTAGGCCAGGACGCTGGCATCAAAGAGGAACCGGGCCTGGGCCGGGAAGTCCTCGTCCGGCTCCGCCTCCCAGTAGAGCAGCAGAAGGGGCACCCGGGGCAGCGGGCGGAAGACCAAAGTAAGGTCGGCATCTTCGCCGGCCCGGGTGGACTGTCCTCCCAGAGCCCGGGCCCGCTCCTTGAGGACGGCCAGGCGGCCCGCAAAGGCCTCGGCCAGCTGCTGTTGCAGGCGCTCCAGGGTTTTGGTCTTGGAGACGGAGTTGGGCAGGCTCTGAAAACTGATCCAGGTGCCGGTATTGGGGGCCTGCCCCGGGGAGGCCAGGTAATTGTAAATCAAGATGGCGTCCCAGGGGTTGGCGGATACACCTGGAGGGTATTCCACATGTTCCTTGAAAACCCTGAGCCGGTGCCCGAAAAACGGCAGCATGACATAGGGGCGGCCGTCGGCTTCGCCATACTCCAGCCCGTGGCCGGAGGCCTGGGCCGCAAAATCCAGGGGCGCCACCTTTTCTTTCAGGGCCTCCAGGGCGATGGCGATGGTCTCCCGCCGACGTCCCCGGCCACTTTGTTGCTGCTCACGGAGCTGGGCCACCACCGGTTGCTCGGGGTCGGCAAGATGGGGACACGTGGAAATTTCTTCCCCCTCTTTCACCACCCGGGTGGCAAAGGCCAAACAGGTGGGCAGGCCGCAGTCGCCACAGTTGGTGCGGGGAAGAAGCTTAAAGACGTCCAAGACGGTCATGGGCATAGGAAGAATGTTAATCCGTGGCCACCGGAACGGGAAGGTCGAGAAATTCAGACCCAGGCCGGCGAATCAAACCTTTATCAAAAAATAATTATTCTTTTTTCATATTATAGGAGCTGGCCCAACGGCTTCAACCCCCAGGGAAAAAATTCTTCGCTGCCGGGAAGATCTCAGGGATGAACCTTAGCGCCAGCCGCCGGCGACGACCCCTGGCGGAAATCAGGCAATATCTGATATTTTGCTAAGTTTTTTCCTCACAAGCCTGGTTCGCTTGGATTTCTTGGCCAAAGGCGGTCAGAGGAAGGCGGAACAAGGCGCTCCGGCCCGCTGGCCACCGGCAGGGCGAGGGAAAAAAATTCTCCCTCACGGTGAGGCACGGTGCAATTTTTCTCACTTCCAAACCATCTTGTGGTATCCTGTCCTCGCTTGCCTACCAAGGGCCCTGCCTCCTCCGGCGCAGGATGTGACCCTCAGGGATACCCTGATGGCCGTCGCAGGAGGCCTGAACGTTTGTTTCTGGAACTCCACTATGCGAGGAAACCGTTCGTTGTCCGCTCACTTCCAGATTCATGGCCGAGGATTTTCCGGGGTCAACGCCTGGCGGTTGTTCCGCCCCCCCCGGCCGCAGGCAATTTCCACATTCCTGTGGTGGGGGCTTGCGGCCCTGGCACTGGTCGCCGTCCCGCAGCGGACCTGGGCGGCCGGCTTTGCCTTGCTGCAGCAGGGCACCGGCGCCATGGCCCAGGGAAACGCCTTTGTGGCCGAAGCCAATGATCCTTCCGCCCTGTTTTATAATCCCGCCGGTCTGACGCAACTCACCCGCCCGGAGCTCTATCTCGCCACCGTGTTCAATTCTCCGGATCGGGAATACCACGCGGCCGATGGGTCGTTTTCCCAAACCAACCGGCGTCTTTACCATGCCTCCGCCACCTACATGGTTTGGCCGGTGCACGACCGGGTGGTGCTGGGGGTGGGACTGTTTGCCCCCTTCGGCCTGGGAACCGCCTGGCCGCCGGGCTGGGCCGGCCGCTACCTGACCACCCTTTCCCGCCTCAAAACCTACAACCTCAACCCGGCGGTGGCCTTCAAGGTGAGCCAGACCCTTTCTCTGGCGCTGGGCTTCAATGCGCTGTACGGCACTGTGGATCTGAAGCGCCAGCTGCCGGTGTTTGTGGGGCAAGCCCAGCTCCCCGATGGCGAAGCTTCCCTTTCCGGCGACGGTACTGGGTTCGGCTTCAACGTGGGCGCCCTGTATGAACCCATAAGGGGGCTCAAGCTGGGGCTCTCTTACCGCAGCAAAATAGCGCTGAAATTTACCGGTGACCTGGAGACGACGCTGCCGGCTCCCTTGCCCTCCATTCCCCGGACCACGGGCTCCGCCCGCTTGGATCTGCCCCCGTCTCTTACCTTCGGGCTGTGCTTCAGCCGCCTGCAGCCCCTAACCCTGAACTTTGACGTTACCTGGACCGGCTGGTCTACCTATGACAACCTAACGATTAACCTGGACCATCCCCTCCCGGCCAACGGGACGCTCAGTTCCCGCCTCGTGTTTCCCAAGCAGTGGCGCGATGCCTGGGCCTTCCGGTTCGGGGCCAACTATCAACTCCGGGAGCATCTGCGGCTGCGACTCGGGTACATCTTTGATCAGACGCCGGTCCCCGATGCCACCTTCGATCCGCAAATTCCCGACAACGACCGGCACATTTTCACCGTGGGGGGCGATCTCAAAATTTCCCGGTTTACTCTGGGACTGGCCTACAATTACATCCTCACCGAAAGCCGTCAGAAGCAGAACGCCTTGGGCCTCAATGGCATACCCCTGCCGCCTGCCTGGCAGGCCAACGGCACCTATAAAAGCAACGTCCATTCCCTGGGCGTAAGCTTGGCGGCCCGGTTCTGATCAGGAAAGCCTAATGCGGGCCACCGCCAGTTCCTGCAAAAGCTCCTCCTGAACCTGGATACCCAGGCCGGGGCCAGGCAGAGGCAGGCCCAGTCCCTCATCGCCGAAGGTCACGGAGGGGCGCACCGGATCCCGGGCCAGCAGATAGGGCGCCAAAGACCCCTCCACATAGGTCAAGGGGCCGGCGCTGAGGGCAAAGTGCCGGCCGGCGGCGGCCAAAATACTGGTTTCCCCTACGTGGCAGCCCAATTGCACCCCTAGGCCGGCCTCCCGGGCCAGCTGCGCCAAACGGCGGCAGGGGCCGATGCCGCCGCATTTGGACAACCTCAGATTGAACATGCGGCAGGCCTTAAGCTCGACGAGCTTGCGGGCGTCCGCCTCGGTACACAGCGATTCATCGGCGATCACCGGGATGGGCAGGGCATCCTGAACCTGCTTGAGACCCATAAAGTCGTCCTTGGCCACGGGTTGTTCCACCGCGCTGAGGCGGTAGGGCATGAGTTCCACCAGGCGCTGGATGGCTTCCGGCGCCTGCCAGGCCCCATTGGCGTCCACCCGCAGGTCAATCTCCCAGCCACAGACTTTGCGGATCTGGGCCAGCACCTCCACATCGGCGGCTTCCCCCACCTTGAGTTTGAGGAATTTCATCCGCTTTTCCCGGACCAAGTGCAAAAACTTGTTCAGACGCTCCCCCGGGGCCAGCGGCAGCACAGCGCTGTAATACACCCCAGGGCTCTGCGCCCCGCCGATGAGGCGGGAAAGAGGGATTCCCCAGGTGCGGGCGCCGGCATCCAGGAGGGCCATCTCCACCGCCGCGGCGGCGGCGGGGAAGCGGGCGATCAACATTCCCAAGCGCTCTGCCAACCCAGCCCACAAGGCTGCCGGTCCACCCCAGGAAGAGCCGATGAGACCGGGTCCCAGGGAGCTCTCCAAGATGGCCATCGAGGCGGTCAGGGACTCCCCGGTGACAAACTCCCGGGGAATCCCTTCTCCGTAGCCCTTCAGACCGCCCGCGGTGGTAACCTGCACCACCAGGTTGTCAGAAAACTGGTGCGTCGCCAGACTATGCCTGAACGGGAAGAGAAACGGCAACCTCAGGTGCCAGATATCCAGCCTGTCGATGATCATGTTGGGCCTCAAGTACCGGGGCGATCATGGTGCCGAATTTCTTCCATTGATACCACAAAGGAGGCTCCGCCAGCACGGCTTTTTCCAAGACCGCCAGGCAACGGTTGCTCACCGGCACCAAGTCGGGCTGTGCAGGGAAATCCACCGGAGTGAATCTCAGGGCATAGCGGCGGCCACCCAGGCGGTGCACCAGGCCCACCACCACGGGAGAACCTGACCTTTTCCTTAGAATTTCCAGAGTCTTGTCGGCGGGCAGGCGGTTGTCCAGAAAACTGACGCTCCCTCCCCCGTCGCAGCGCCATTCATCAAACTCATCCATCTCGGTGATGAGAATCCGGCCGGCCTTGAGGGCTTTGACGGCGGCCAGAAAGACATTGCCGCCGCTGGCATCGATGATGTCGAGATTTACCGCCCGGGCCCGTTGCAGGAGAGATTCCCGGAGGCGGTCGGTCTGGAACCGGCAGATCATGGAAACAGGAAACCCTTTAACCGCCAGGGAGCCGGGCAGAAATTCCACCGCGCCGAAGTGGCCGGTGACCAGGATGACCCCCCGGCCCTGGGCCAGGGCTTCTCTAAGGGCGGCCTCGCCTTCCAGGGAGATGCGCTGGTCCAGGAATCTGAGGAGGCGAGGGAAATTGGAATAGGCGACAAAGAGCTTTTCGTGGTAGTGGTCTATGATTCCTTGAAAAATGCGGCGGGTGGTGGCTTTCAGGTTTCTGGGGCTGCGCCCCGTGCCCAAAACATGGCGGACGGTGCTACGGATCAGGGCCTTTTCCTGGCGGCGGCACCAGAAATACACCATGCCCAGGAACCCCAGATACCAGCGGGACAGCCAGAAGGGCAGGAGGCGGAAGAGGAAAACATTGCCCTTGGCCTGGCAGAATTTGCTGAGGCTGGGGGTAAAGCGGAACGCGGCTACAATGCGGGAGAACATGAGAGGCTCCTCCTTTCTTTGGCCCTGGGGGGCCGGTTTTCCTGAACCCCGGTTGCCTGCCAGAGGGCCGGTCCTCTTGCGGGGCCACGCTGGCGACAGGATGCATTGCATCAGTCAGACCTGACGGTCCGAGAATTTTCCGGGAAAAATCTGGGCAATTTCCTGAGAAATTAATGATTTTGCTTATACAAAACATAATATTTCTTATATACTTATAAGGGATTTCCTTAGTTAAATACAAGATTATTTGAAGTCAAGGAAAATTTGCCTCCCCTGCGGCTCCTCAGAGTATTTTTATTTTCTTTGCATTACAGCCAGTTATGGGTTTTGGCAGGCCGTCGGGCGGTTTCCGCCCCGGTGAAAGGGCTTAAAGGTTGAAGGGGTGTGGAGGGAGGAAGAAATTGCCGGGCTGCCCGGGGCAGCCGTAATCTTGGCGGGCTAGCCTTCTAACCATTTTTTTTTAGAAAGGTTTCTTTGGTATAATGGAGAAAACTCGGCGCCTTCCCAGGGGGAAGACCAGGGGCGGCCGGGGTTGCCAAGGATGTTGCCCTTTGCCGGGGGTGGGCCTTGGCGCCCCGCCCTCATGACTCCGCGACGTCACATGGACCGACACCACAGCTGCCTGAACACCAGGGCTATCATCGAATATTTTCAGGAGCATCGGCCAGATCAGGTGGACCGCCTGTTGGAGGGCCTGGGTCCCGAAATCAGCCGCTTGCCCAACCCCCGGGAATTCCTCATGGAGATCAACAACTGGGTGTCCAGCCAGGTGGTCATCCAGATGTTTGAGAACGCCAAGCGCCTTACCCAGGATCCCGACATTGCCTTCAAGATCGGGTTTGACAACGCCTCCCGGAAAAAATTGGGCTACGTCCAACGCATCATCCTCCTGGCTTATAAAAATCCCCGCCGCTCCATTAAAAGAGTGCAAAAAATCAACGATAAGTTTAATCGCAATAAAAGTATTGAACTCGTTGACAGCAATCGTGATGGTGCTACCATCAGGCTGCATTGGTTCAAAGAAATTCCCAGCGTCATTGATTTTTGCAAATTCAACCGTGGTATTTATTCCGGCATCCCCACTATCTGGAATCTTCCCCCCGCCATCCTGGAAGAAACCCATTGTTTTTTTGAGGGAGCCCCATATTGTGAGTATCACATTAAGTGGATAAGAAAGTTTTCCCTAAAAGAAACCCTCCTCAATTTTTTGGTTCCTTGGCGGGCTTTGAAATATACCATTGAGGAACTGGAGCGGGACAAGGATCTCCTGCGGCGGAAATTTGAGGAGGTGCACCGCCTCAACCTCCAGCTCCAGGAAAAAATTGACGAATTGCTGGTATTGCAGGAGGAATTGCGCCGCAGTGAAGCGAAATTCCGCAACCTCCTGGACCATGTCCCCGGCGTGGCCATCCAGGGATACGATACCCAGGGCACCGTCCTGTATTGGAACAAAGCCAGCGAAGAAATGTACGGCTATCCCGCCGCCGAGGCAGTAGGCCGCAATCTGGCCAAGCTCATCATTCCCCCGGAGCTGCAAGGCTGGTTCCAGCAGGGCTTGAGGCACGGTTCCCGGGCCGTGAAAAGCGGCGAATTCCTGCCACCCGGGGAATATTTTCTCTGCCGTCAGGACGGCGGCCGCATGCCGGTTTACTCCATCCATACCGTAGTCTGTCTGGAACAGAGCGAGCCGCTGATATTCCGCCTCGATGTGGACTTGACGGAGCGCAAACGGGTGGAGGAGGAGCTCCGCAATTACCGGGACCACTTGGAAAAGCTGGTGCGGGAGCGGACCGCTGAGCTTACCGAGGCCAACCTGCACCTCCAGCAGGAAATCCAGGACCACCGCCGCACCGAAGAGGCGCTTCGGGCCAGCGAAGAACGCTTCCGCACCATTTTTGAGGGAGCCCCGGTGGGCATTGGGTTAAGCGACCTGGACGGCCGCCTCCTCACCGGCAACCCGGCCTTGGCGCAGATTTTGGGATACAGCCTGGCGGAGTTGCGGGGTCTGGATTTCATCGGGCTCAGCCACCCCGAAGAAGCCGCTGTGTCCCGGGCCCTGTTTCAGGAGTTAACCAGGGGATCGCGACCATATTACGAGCGAGAGGGGCGCTGCCGAGGTCGGAATGGCTCCTATCTCTGGTATTGGAGCCATGTCTCTCCCATTCGCGACACCAGCGGAGTGACCCAGTTTGCCCTGGTCATGCTCAAGGACATCACCCGGGAAAAACAGGTCCAGGAGGAAATTCAGGAATATCAGGAACGCTTGCGTTCCCTGGCCTCGGAACTCTCCCTCACTGAGGAGCGGGAGCGGCGCCGCCTGGCCGCGGACCTCCATGATCACATCGGTCAAATCCTGGCCATCGCCCAGATCAAGTTGGGGGAATTGCTGAACCAGGCCAAGTCCCGGGCGGACGAGGCGGCCGTCAATGAAGTCCGCGCCTACCTCGGCCAGGCCATCCAGTATTCCCGCTCCCTCACCTTCGAACTGGGCCTGCCGGTCCTCTACGATCTGGGCCTGGAGGCGGCGGTGGAGTGGCTGGCCGACCAGTTCCAGGCCCAGCATGGCCTCACCGTAAAGGTTCGGCGGGACGATTTGCCCAAGCCCTTGGGGGAAGCGGCCAGCATCCTGGTGTTTCGGGTGCTCCGGGAGCTCCTCACCAACGTGGTGAAGCATGCCCAGGCTTCCCAGGTGGAGGTGGCCATCAGCCGGGAACACGACCATTTGGCGGTGCAGGTAACGGATAACGGCCAGGGCTTTGACCCTGGCGGCGCCCACACCGGCCGGGGTTCCGGCTACGGCCTGTTCAGCATTCGGGAGCGCCTCAGCCATCTTGGAGGGTATTTGGAGATCCGCTCTGCTGGAGGAAAAGGCACCACTGCCACCGTCGTGGTCCCCCTGGAGCCCCACAAGGCGGCGGCCAATTAACTTCGGATCGGAGGCACCATGGAAGAGCGGGTGACCATCAGCGGGCCGGGCGTCAGCCTGGAGGGGCGCTACCAGGCCGGAACCGGAGCCGGCGGCGTCCTCATCACCCACCCGCATCCCTTATATGGGGGCAGCATGGACAATAATGTGGTGTGGACCGCCAAGCAGGCCTTCGCATCCCGGGGGGCGGCCACCCTGCGCTTTAATTTTCGGGGGGTGGGCAGCAGCAGCGGCTCTTTCGGCCAGGGGCTGGCAGAAGTGGCAGACGTGAAGGCCGCCTTGGCGTATCTTGCCTCCCGCACAGCGGGCCCCTATCTCCTGGCCGGCTATTCCTTTGGAGCGGCGGTGGCCGCCCGAGCCATGCTTGCCGGGCTGGAGGGAGTGGAGGCCTTGCTCATTGCGCCCCCCATCGCCTTCATGGACCTGGCCTTTCTCCCCCAAGTGCCCCGGCTGGCCGGCATTGTGGTGGGCGACACTGATGAGCTCTGCCCGCTGGAAGATCTGAGGCGCCTCCTGGCGCAGCGAGCGGATCCGGTTCCCTTGGAGGTGGTGGGGCAGGCGGACCATTTTTTCCTGGGGGCGGAGGAGGCGCTGTTTCAGACGCTTCGGGACTTCCCGCTGCCGGGCTGGCTGCCGGCCGACTGAACTCTCTGTCCATGAGATGCGAAAATATGGAAGGAACGGCCCAGCCCTCTCCCGGCCCCGTGCTCATTGTGGCCTGGGACCCGGCCTGTTTGCTGCCGGTGTTTGGGGAGACGGCCCTTTCCCGGCTGGTGCGGCTGGCGGTGTCCGAGGGCCGGGCAGTGATGGTCTGGCTTGCGGCGTCGTTGGGCGAGGCCCTGAGCCGGCGGCCGGCTGGGGTTGAGGGAGTGGTGGTGTGGCGGGTCCTGGACTTTAGCGACTTGACCACAGCCGCGGCCTCACTGCCTCAGAACCCGGATGAAAGCCTCTTGCTGGTGCCTGGCCACAGCGTTTGGGACCGCCGCAGCTTTCGGGCCGCCCTGCAAGGCTCCGGGACGCAGGGGCCGTATTCCGGTTTCCAACGGAGGGTTTCCCAGGTGGCGTCCACCGTGGCCCGGTGGCGCCAAAACGGGGTGCCGCTGCCCCCGGAAGCCCCTTCCTTACCGGTTCTGTTGGGCCCCGGGGCGGATCCTTCCCTGGCCGAGGCCCGTCTGGTGGCCGCCTTGGCCGCGGCCACCCAGGGAAGCGACGGTCTGCTGGCCCGCTGGGTGGACCGCCCCCTTTCCCGGCGGATCAGCCCAAGGCTGGCCGCCCGAAGGGTCCCCCCCAATGCCATCACCCTGACGGGAACCGCCATCGGCCTCTGGGGGGGCCTGCTGTTGGCCCAGGGGGGCTATTGGCTGCCGCTCCTGGGTTCGTTGTGGTTCCTTCTTGCGGTGGTCCTGGACGGGGTGGACGGGGAAGTGGCCCGCTTGTCGCTTCGGGAAACCCGCTTCGGCCACTGGCTGGACATCATCACCGACAATTTGGTGCACCTGGCGGTGTTTTGCGGGATTGCCTTAGGCCTCCACCGAGAGGCGACGGACGCCCGCCATCTCTTCGCCCTGGGGGCCCTGCTCCTGGGCTTCGGCCTGAGCGCCATGGCCGCTTTTCTGGTTATGGCTGAGGGGCAGCGGATTCAGATGCGTCTGTCGCCATGGGCGGCCCGCACCATTGCCGCCCTAAACAGCCGGGATTTTGCCTATCTGGTGGTGCTCCTGGCCGTGGCCAAACGCTTGGATTGGTTTCTTTGGGGGGCGGCGGTGGGGAGCTATCTTTTTGCCGGGGCTTTGTTGTGGTTGTATTTCTCAGCGGGCCAAGAGTCGGGCCAAAAGCCATAGGGACCCAAGGTTCTCTTGTTCCGGCTGCTCATGCTCCCTTCCGGTTCATTGCCTGGCCGGGGTGCGGCACCCGGCCCGGGACCGCCAGCCAAATGCTTCGTTTCGCAGGGGGCGCAGCCCGCGGATCACCCTCTGAATTTAGCCGGCGCGGCCGAACGTTCCTCAAACCATGCATACACAGAGGCCCTCATGTCATACGCAAAGCTGAATGGAGTCCAAGGAATTCTCTTCGATCTGGGCGGCACCCTGGACGGTGATGGTGAGCATTGGCTCAACCGCTTCTGGCTCCTGTATCAGAAGGCTCTCCCCCAGGTATCCTTTGCCGACCTGAAAAAAGCCTTCTCCCACGCCGAGGAGGCCTGTCTGGCCGGCCCCGGGGCAAATTTTCCGGGTCTGCCCCAGTTGCTGGATTTTCATGTTTCTCAACAGTTGGCCGCTTTGGGCCTGGATCCCGGTGCGGCCCCGCCGCTGGCCCGGGAGTTTTTGGAGGGCTGCCGCCGGGCCTTCCGCCGCAATGCGTATCTCCTGAACCGTCTGGTGCACCGCTACCGCCTGGGGGTGGTCACCAATTGGTATGGCAATGCCGCCCGCCTTCTGGCCAATGAGGCCGTCGCCCTGTGGTTCGCCGTAATTGTGGATTCCGCCCGGGTGGGGGTGCGCAAACCGGACCCGGAAATTTTCCGCCTGGCCGCCCGGGAACTGGGGTTTCCGCCGGAGCAGGTGGTCTATGTGGGGGACTCCTACGGCCAGGACATCCGGCCCGCCAAGGCCGCCGGCCTGCTCACCGTGTGGCTGAGAAACGACGCCATGAGCGCCCCGCTGCCGGCGGATTTCGACCCAAATTTGGCGGACTTTGAGATCCATTCCTTGCTGGAGCTGGAGGCACTGCTGCCGTGAAGGCGGGCATCCTCGCCGCCGGGGTGGGCAGCCGCCTGGCCCTGGGCGGGATTGCCACCCCCAAACCTCTGGTGCGGGTGGCAGGCGACACCCTCATCGGCCGGGTCATTCGGGAGGCCGCGGCGGCGGGCGCGACTTCCGTGGCCGTCATCACCACCCCCGCATTGCCGGAGGTGGCGGCTTACCTGCGCCGGGAGGCCTGGCCCGTCCCCTTGGCGCTGCTGGAATGGGAAAGCCCCCATTCCCTGGCCAGTCTCCTGGCCCTGAAGTCCTACCTGGACGAACCTTTCCTGCTTTCCACCGTGGATGCGGTGCTGGCTCCCGGAGCGCTGGCCCGCTTTGCGGCCGCCGCCCGAATCGCCCCCACCCCCGGCGCCTTGGGCCTCACCCGGGTCATTGACGACGAAAAGCCCCTTTATGTAGAGGTGGCCCTTAATGGGCGGGTGACCTCGGTGGGCAAAGGAAAAAGCCCTTGGATCACCGCGGGTTGTTACTATTTTTCCCCCCGGGTCTTTGATTATGAAGCTGCGGCCGCCGCCCAAGGGCTGGCCGCCCTGCGCCAGTTCCTGGCCTTTCTGGTGGAGGCAGGATTTGCCCTCACGGGGCTTGACGTGGGGCCGGCGGTGGACGTGGACCACCCGGCGGACATTGCCCGGGCTGAAGCGTTCCTGAGGTCCGGGATGGAGGTTTGAGGGGTGAAGCGGGCAACCGCCGATCCCCGTTTCCCCCCTGGCTCCCCTCCCCCTCCTCTGAGAGGGGGGATGGCAGGCGCGGGGAAAGCCCCCGGATCTTTGCGCCTTCCTCCACATGCATGCCCATCGCCCGCATTTTTAAGGTGACAGGTGGAAGGCGTCCTGATAGAAATGAATGATTTTGTCACGTTTTTTCCGTTCCACCGATGACCCGACCTGAACGCACCATCATTGGCATTTACCGGGAGAAGGCTCTCTCGCCCGGCAAGGTGGAAGCCGACGCCGCTATCCTGCAGGAGGTGCTGGCCGGTTTGGAAACCCTTGGCTGGGAGACGGCGACGCTGTCCGCCGATGATTTGCCGGGGGAACCCCCCGCCGCCAGGGGCATCCTGCACCTGGCCCAGGGGCCCACGGCGTTGAAGCGCTTGCTGGCCTGGGAGGCCCAAGGGCTCCGGCTCATCAATTCCCCGGGGGCGGTCATCCGCTGCTACCGCCGGTATCTGCCGCCCATCCTGGCCGCGGCCGGGGTGCCGTATCCTCAGACCCGCTGCTTTGCCCTGGAAGAGGCGGAGCGCACGTTCTCCCGGGATTTTCCCGGCCCCGGTTGGCTGAAGCGGGCGGAAATCCACGCCGAGGGGCCGGGGGATGTGCGCTTCGTCCCCACGGTGGCCGAGGCCCGGCAGGTGCTGGACGATTTCCGGGCCCGTGGGATTGACGCTCTGGTGTGGCAGGAGCATGTCCCGGGTCGGGAGGTGAAATTTTATGCCGTGGGACCGGAGCGCTTTTTTTGGGCTGCGGCCAGCCATGGCGACGCGGAGGCAGGAAAGGCCCGATTGGCGGCCTTGGCGGCGCGGGCAGCCCGGGCGGTGGGTCTTACGGTCTTCGGCGGCGACGCCATCCTCACCGCCGACGGCCATCCTGTTCTCATTGATCTAAACGACTGGCCCAGCTTCTCCCGCTGCCGGGAGGAGGCGGCCAAGGAGATTGTCGCGCATGTCCTTGCAACCTTCGCAACCTGAATCCCCTCCACCCTCCCGCTCCCGGGAGCTCTTCCAGGCGGAGCTGCCTTATCTCTCCCCCGGCTTTCAGAATGTGGCCCTGCTGGCCGAGCTGGTGCTGGATCGGGGGCAAGGCCGCTATCTGTATGACGTGGACGGCAACCGGTATCTGGACTTTATGGCCGGCATCGGCGTCTGCTCCCTGGGTTACAGCCATCCAGCCTGGGTGAAGGCGGTAAGCGAGCAGGTGGCCAAACTTACGGTGGGCAGCTTCGCCACCGAAAATCGGGGGAAGTTCCTGCGGCGGCTGGCGGAAGTCGCGCCCGGGGAGCTTTCCCAGACCATGCTCTACTCCGGCGGCGCGGAAGCGGTGGAGGCCGCCATCCGGTTGGCCAAGTCGTACACCGGCAAATTCGAAGTTCTGGCCTTCTGGGGCGGCTTTCACGGCAAAACCGGCGGCGTCCTGGGCCTCATGGGCAGCACCTTCAAGCAGCATTGGGGCCCGCTCCACCCCGGCCTCTACCTGGCGCCCTACGCGTACTGCGAACGCTGTCCCTTCACCCTCACGTATCCAGCCTGCGGTCTCCACTGCCTGGACTTCACCCGGGAGGTCATCCGGATGAACACCACCGGATCGTTGGCCGCCATCCTGGTGGAGCCGGTGCAGGGCACCGCCGGCAACGTGGTGCCGCCGCCGGAATTTCTCCCCGGAGTGCTGGACATCTGCCGGGAGCACGGGGCGCTGCTCATCGCGGACGAAATGCTCACCGGTTTCGGCCGCACCGGGCGGCTCTTCGGCTGTGAACATTTTGGCGTGATCCCGGACGTGATCACCATCGGCAAGGGCATGGGCAGCGGCTTCCCGGTGAGCGGCCTCATCTCCACCCCGGAAATCATGCAGGCGGCGCCGTATTCCAAGCCCTCCGCCGCTTCCTCCAGCTACGGTGGCAACCCCTTGGCAGGCACCGCCGCCTGGATTACCCTGGAAACCCTGCTGGCCGAGAACATCGTGGAAAACTCCGCCCGGGTGGGAGATTATCTCCTCACCCGGCTCCTGGCCCTGCGGGAAAAATATCCCTTCATCGGCCGGGTGCAGGGCAAGGGCCTGATGATCGGCATGGAATTCGTGCGGCACCGGGACACGGACAAAACCCTGCTGCCCGGCAAGGTCATGGAAGTGGTCTTCAAGGAGTCTCTGCGCCGGGGGCTTATCAGCATGAACTACACCGCCCAGTTCCGGATCAACCCGCCCCTCACCCTCACCGAAGCGGAGGCTGACGAGGGGATCGCCATCCTGGATGAGGTCTTTGGCCTGCTGGAACAACAAGGCCTGCATCGCCGGTGAGACGGCAAACGGGGGCGGGGGCGGGCTGTCCTCCCCCGGCAAGCGCACCAGATAAAGGAGAAGGATGGGAACAAGGGCAGGGGTTTGAGCGGCCCGGTCCTTTCCCCCACATTACCGCCAGGCAAGGTTCCGAGATTGCGTCATGTCCTCACCGGCCCTTAAACGATCCTTATGCGGCGCCCTCATCGGCTTCGGCAAGGTGGCGGAATTGGCCCACCTGCCGGCCCTTCAGGGCCTGGCCGCGTTTCGGGTGGCGGCGGTGGCCGATCCCCGGGCGGAGCGGCGGGCCCTGGCCCGGGAGCTCCTGCCCGGGGTGCCCGCTTATCCGGACCAGGCCGCCCTGCTGGCCGCCCAGGGATCCCTGGATTTTGTGGACATCTGCGCCCCGCCGGGGGAACACTTCACCTTGGCCCTGGCCGCCTTGCAGGCGGGCTGTCACGTGTTGTGCGAAAAACCCCTGACCCTGGACCTGGGAGAGCTGGCGGCCCTGACGGCGGCAGCCGCGGACCGTCAGCGGGCCCTGGTGACGGTACACAACTGGAAATATGCGCCCCTGCTGGCCGCGGCCCTGGAGCTGGTGCAGGCCGGGGCGCTGGGGGAAATCCACACCCTAGAGTGGGAGGTGCACCGCACCGCAGGCAGCGGCGGCGGCCTCACCGACTGGCGCCAACAGGGAGGGGCAGGCACCGGCGGCATCCTGGTGGACCACGGCTGGCACGCCTTCTATCTCCTGGTGGCCCTGGCCGGCAAAGTTCCGGAGGCGGTGCGGGCCCGGTTGCAGCCACTCCCTGGGGACCCATACGGAGTGGAGCACGAAGCCGAGGTGGAGCTGCGGCTTCCAGGCGCTCAGGCCCGCCTCTTCCTCACCTGGCGGGCGGCGGTCCGGCGCAATTGGGGCCGAATTCAGGGGAGCAGGGGCGAACTGGTCCTGGCCGATGACCGGCTCCTCCTCCAGAGGGCCGGCAGTCCGGAGGAAATCCACGTTTTCCCGGAGAAATTGAGCGCCGGCTCCCACCATCCCCAGTGGACCCGAGGGGTGATGGAAGAGTTTGCCGCCGAAATCCAGACTCCCGGCCGCCGGGGGCGGAACCTGGCCGAAGCCGCGGCCTGCGCCCGCCTCATTCATCTGGCCTACCGCTCCCAGGCCGCCGGCGGGGACTGGATGGACTATCCCCCCGGATGAAACCGCGCCTCAACCTCAACCTCCTGGCGGGAGGCCTGGGCGCCCTGGTCCTGGCAGTGCTCCTCTACCGGCTGGGGCCGGCCACCGTGCTGGCCGAGCTGCGCCGGATAGGGTGGGGCTGGATACTCATCATCGGCCAGGAGATTCTTCCCATCCTGGCCAACACCGCCGGCTGGCACTACACCTTTCTAAAGGCCCACCGCCGGGTGCCCTTCGGGCGCCTCCTCCGCCTACGGCTGGGGGGAGACGGCTTCAACTACCTCATCCCCAGCGCCACCTTGGGGGGGGAGTTGCTGCGCCTCCAGGTGCTGCGCCGGGACATGGCCCTGGGCGCGGCAGCCGCCTCGGTGACCGTGGCCAAGTTCACCCAATTTCTGGGCCAGGCGTTGTTCATTGCCGTGGGGCTGCTGCTGGCGGCCCCCTTTGCGCCGCTGGCGCCCGGGCTTTTGCCGGTGCTGTGGGCTCTTCTCATCGGCTGCTTTCTCTTCCTGGGCCTCATCCTTCTGGGGCTGTGGAAGGGCATGTTCTCCCGCTTCACCCATCTGCTCCGGGCCTGGCTCCCCACCCGGCTCAAAGGCTACCTTCCCGTTGACCAGGCGGCCGAGTTGGACCGGGACATTGCCGCCTTCCTCGCCGATGACCAACCCGCTTTTTGGATTTCCACGTTGTGTTTTGGCCTGGCCTGGGCCCTGGGAAGTGTGGAAGTGCTTCTCATCTGCCACTTCCTGGGCCTGCCTGTGGACCTGGCCACCGCAGTGACGGTGGAGACCTTGAGCGTCTTCATCGACGGGGTGCTGTTCTTTGTGCCCGGCAAGCTGGGCACCCAGGAGGGCGGCAAGGTCCTTATCTTTCTGAGCCTGGGCCTTCCGCCCGTCTCCGGCCTGGCCTTCGGCCTCATCCGGCGGATCCGGGAGCTCACGTGGGCCGGCTTGGGCCTCGCGTGCCTGTTCACCCTGCGGGATCAGACCGCGGCGGGGAGGCCAGGGGCCTGAGCGTCCTGCCCCCCTCCTCTTCGTCCTCTACCCAGGAGGCTCAAATGAATCAGGGGAAGCCGCGGCTGGTGTCGGCTTCCCCTGAATGTTTCATCAAGTGCTGGGGCAGAAAGAAAAGTCCTGTTCCTTGCTCAACCCCTCCGTTACCGTTCCCGCAGGCCCTTGATGAACTCTTCCACCCGGCGGGCGGCTTCTTCATCCGGCATGGTTTCGGGAGGGTGCTTCATGGTGTAGGCGGAGATGGAGGTGAGGGGCCCGCTGATACCCCGATCCCGGGCCAGTTTGGCGCACCGTACCGCATCGATCATACAGCCGCCGCTGTTGGGGGAGTCCTCCACCGACAGGCGCATTTCCAGGTGCATGGGGAAGCCCCCGAAACCCCGGGCTTCCAGGCGCAAAAAGGCAACTTTGTTGTCTTTTTGCCAGGGGACGTAGTCGGAGGGGCCCACGTGCAGATTATAGGGGGAAAAATCCGAGGGCAAAAGGGAGCTCACCGCCTCGGTCTTGGAGCGCTTCTTGGTGGCCAGCCGGTCCCGGTTCAGCATGTTGAGAAAGTCAGTATTGCCCCCTACGTTGAGCTGATAGGTGCGGTCCACCGTCAGGCCCCGTTGCTGGAAAAGATGCACCAAGGTGCGGTGCAGAATGGTGGCGCCCAACTGACTTTTGACGTCATCGCCCACCACCGGGATGCCGGCGGCGGCAAAGCGGCTGGCCCACTCTGGGTCTGAGACGATAAAGGTGGGCATGCAGTTGATGAAGGACACCCCGGTCTTGAGGCAACATTCCGCGTAATAGCGGGCCGCGTTTTCCGAGCCCACCGGCATGTAGTTCAGCAGGACCTCGGCACCGCTGTCTCTCAGGACTTGGGCCACGTCCACCGGGGGTTCTTCGGCCACCACAAAGGTTTGCTCCTCCGGGTAGTTGGCCATGTGGGGCGACACCCCGTCCAGCACCGGCGCCATGTGCACCTTGGCCGGGATGGGCGGCAGATCGTCCACGATCCGGTAACAGCAATTGGGGGGTGCGAAGATGGCTTCGGAAACCGGCCGGCCCACCTTGCGGCGGTCAATGTCAAAGGCGGCCACCACCTCCAGATCCCCCGGCCGGTAGCCCTCGATGTCGGGGTGCATGAGCCCCAGAGGCCCAAGGGACCCTGGGTCTGGAAGGCGACGATAATATTCAATTCCCTGCACCAGTGCGCTGGCGCAGTTTCCCACTCCAGCGAGCGCAATCCGAATTTTTCCCACGTGGGTTTCTTCCCAAAGGATTTCTGGGTAAACGAAGCGAAGGGATCCCTCCGTTCAGGTCTTCCCAATCATACTCAAAAATACCTCTAATGCAAAGCAAATCTCGCACCCGCACTTTTCCCCCTCCTTTGTTGCCCCAGGCGGGGACGCTTGGGACCCGGAGGTTGGAAGGCCGCTTCTATCCGTTTGCGCTTGGAAAAAAATTCATTAGGGGGCAGGGAGGGGGAGGCCCGGGACTCCGGAATTGAGACAGGGGCGGACAAGCAGGGAAGGCGGCCGGGTTCCAGCAGAGGTTGCACAACCCCTCCCCCATGACGCCGGCGGGAGTGGGGAATTTCTTTAGAGAATATGCGAAGTTAAACCATTTTTGAAAGGTGGGGAGGGGGTTCAGGGAGGGGCTGGGAGCGGTGCCCCCTGGCCCCCTCCCTTGGCCTCTTTCCACCTCCCGCTTGCCAAGCACCATCAGGAAGGGGGAGGAAGGTCGATCACCACTCCGCGTAAATCGCACGCTCCTGACCTGTTCTGGTCCGGAGACCGGTCTTGGGCGGCGGGGAATTTTCCCAAGAGAAAAAAAAGCGTTTCCAGATGGGCGGACATCCTGGTAACAAGCCCCTCAGCCTCTCCCCTTGGCGGCATCGGCGCCAAAGTGGCCAGGTCATGCAGGGCCGCGGCCAAAGCCTGTAATTGTGCGTAGGTCTCGGTCTTATGCCGGGAAAGGGCGAGGAGGAGGCGGTAGTTCAAGGCTGCGGCCCGCCGCTGGGAGGCGGCGTCGTCCCGGGCCACCGGCGGTGTCAAAAGGAGCGAGATGCGGCGGCCCATCTCGGCCCGGCAAAACGGCAGCTCCAAATAATCATCCACCTCCAGCCTAAACACCGAAGCGGGCAGTCCCTCCCCCTCCCTGCCGATGGCCAGTACCAGGGGGCGCCGACTGAGCCCCAGGGCCTTTTCCACCACCCGCAAGCCGGCGGGGCAGGTGCGGCCCAGCTCCACTATGACCAAGGCAAAATCTTGATGTTCCAATATCCCCTGGGCGCGGTCAGGAGCGGCGAAAAAAATTTTATGGCCCTGCTGGGTAAGATCGGCGGCCAAGGCACGGAAATAGGGGGAGACCTCCGCCACCAGCAGAATATGCCGGGGGAACATGGCGCCGCCCTGAGAAAAGGTTTCCTTCCCCTGCCTTAAAGGACGTCTTGCGCCTGCTTTTCTGCCCATGTCTCTCTCCTTATCGGCCCCAGAACCAGGAAGCCGGCCTCGCCGATGATGCGGGGGACTGTTGTTGATCTTCAGACACCGCCAGCAGTTGCGCCTCGCGGGGCGAAAATCGCAGTCCCCTCGCCAGGCGTTCCCGCAGGGGATGGCGCCGGGGGAATCAGGCTGCGCAAAGGAATTTCCCGCGAAGTCACGAGGTATGCGCCACCTTATCGCAGACGGGACTTGGGCGGCAATGCGCCAAATCACTCAAACTTTCCCTGGGTAAAACTACCTATGGAAGAATTCCGTGGCAAGGAAACAGACGGGAATCGGCTTGACGCCGGAGAAAGTGGGAGGGGATGGGCGGGGGCCCGCTGGAGTTTTCAACGCTTGGCGAGCAACGGCGAGATATACCTGCCTCCCTTAAGGATATGTCGGATGGCGCCGAGGAGCTCGGTATCCGTGTCCTCTTTGAGGAGATAGCCGTTGGCACCGGCTTCCAGGGCCTCCTGACAATATTCCGGGATGCGGTGCATGGTGAGGATCAAGATTTTGACCTCAGGATAGCTGTTCTTCACCCGGCGGGTGGCTTCAAGGCCCGGCAGCCGGGGCATGGTGAGGTCCATAATGACCAAATGGGGCCGGCAGGTGGTGAGGAGTTCCAGGAGTTCCAGGCCGTCGGAAGCCTCCCCCTCCACCACAAAGCCATCCATGCCCTCCAAAAACCGCTTGACCAATTGCCGAAAAAGCAGGTGATCCTCCGCTAACACCACGCGGCAGGGCCAGGGAAAAACTGCGCCATCCTTATCGTCTTTACAAGGAGAACAACTGGCTTCCATAATCAATCCCGTGAGTTCGATCCCTGCCGTTCCGGTCCTAGGGGCCTGGTGGCGTTGAGGCCGAATCGGTTCCGGGGCTGGTTCCCGGGGGGTCAGAAGCTCCCATCGGGGCCACCTGAACCTTAGGGTTGTCCTGCTGACATGGCATCCTGCCCCCTCCCGTACGTCGGTCAAAGCCGAGCCGGGGACCGGCGTTCACGGTGGTGGGAACTTTAGGGGCGGCTTTGCCTTCGCGTCATAGTAGGGGGTTCCGCCTCGTGGGTCTATGATAGAAAAGACCATTTTCCCCCTAGGCCAAAATACTTATTCAGCAGGGAAAGAGTCCCGGGAAGGTCAGACGGCATAGCCTTTTTTCATGGCATAGCGCACCAAGTCGGTAGTCTTTTTCAGATTCAGCTTGCGCATGATGTTGGCCCGGTGGTTCTGCACGGTGCGATGGCTGATGAAAAGCAGCTCGGCAATGTTTTTGCTGGATTTGCCCTCGGCGATGAGTTTGAGGACCTGCTTTTCCCTCAGGGTGAGGAGATCTTCCTCTCTTTTCCCCTTGCCCTGATATTCTTGAATCAGCAGGTCCTGAAGGTCTTGGGCCAGGAGGGGGGAAAAATATTTCCGGCCGTTTCTCACCGCCTCCACGGCCTTTACCAATTCTTGGGAAGCGTCTTCCTTGAGCAGAAAGCCGTCGGCGCCGCCTTTGATGGCGTGGTGGAGATATTCTTTCTCCTTGTGCATGGAGAGAATGATGACTTTGGTGGCGGGGTAAAGCGACTTGATTTCGTAGAGGGCCTCAACTCCTCGCAACTGCGGCATGGAAATATCCAGCACCACGAGGTTGGGGGTAAGGTTTTTCAAAAGCTTCAATAGGTCCAGGCCGTTTTCCGCCTCCCCGGCGATGGTCACATCAGGAATCTCTTCCAGGATGCGCCTCACCCCCTGGCGGAACATGGCATGGTCGTCAGCCAACACGATGACCATACGGTCCATAACCTATCTCACCTTGACGAAATCGGGATACTGAACCTGATATGGGTGCCGCGGCCCGGCTCGCTGGCCACCTCCAGGGTGCCGCCCAGGATGCGGAGACGCTCCTCCATGGCTGACAAGCCCAAACCAGTGGCCACCGGGTGGCCCTGCCGGCTGTCCCTCGCCATGCCGGCGCCGTTGTCCTCCACTGCACCGGCGATGCAGCCTTGACGGGACTGCAACCGGATGGCCACCCGGGTGGCCTGGGCATGTTTGGCGATGTTGGTGAGGGATTCCTGGAAAACCCGGTAGAGGTTGATTTTCGCTTCCCGGCTCAAGAGGTGCTCCACCGGCTCTATCTCGGCCGTTATGTCCAGGGAATCATGGTGGCGCTGGAATTCGTCCAAAAGATTTCGCAGCGCCGCCGACAGCCCCAAATCCTCCAGGATTGAGGGGGCCAGGTCCCGGGAAAGACGACGGACGTTATCCACGATGATGGTGAGATATTCTGAGGCCCGGGCGCAGTCCCGCTGAATGGCGGGGTCGGTCAGTTGGCGTTCGATGGCCCTGAGTTGCATCTTAAGCACCAGCAGCGACTGGCCCAATTCATCATGCAGTTCCCGGGCCAGGCGTTGCCGCTCCTGTTCTTGGGCCGTGAGCAATTGGGAAGTGAGCTGCCGCAGCTGGTCCTCCACCTGGCGCTGGCGGCTGATGTCCCGGGCCAGGCTGGAATAAAACTGCTCCTGGCCGTCTGCGTCCCGGTGCACCATGACCACCTGGGAAATGGGGATCTCCTGACCGTCCGGGCCCAGAATGGCGGTCTCCCCCTGCCAGAGCCCCTGCGCCTTGGCCACCGGCAGGACTTCCTGCATGAGCTTTTCCTGCACCCAGGGGGGATGGAAGCTCAGAAAGTGCCGGGAGCCCAGCTCTTCCGCAGGCCCGAGGCCCACCATCCGGCGCCCGGCTTGATTGAGATATAAGACCCGACCGGAGGGGTCGGAGAAGCCCACCAAATCCGAGGTGGCCTCCAGAATGGCGGTAAGACGGCGTTGGGTCTCTTCCGACCGTACCCGGGCAGTGACATCATTGAGCGAAAACACCAAAAACTCCACCTGGCCGGCCTCATCCAGAATGGGCACCAGGGTCCAGTCCCAATAAGTGGTGCCCCATTCCGGATGGTCGGGGAACACAAAGGGTTTGGCCAGGGCTACATGGGGGGTCTTGGTGCGCACCACCTCCGCAAAGATGGCCTGGTTTTCCGGGTGGGGGTAGAGTTCGAAGTGGTTGCGCCCGGTGAAATCGGCCACCGACCGGCGGCAGGCCCGGGCATAGGCCTCGTTCACCCGGAGGAAGTTGAACTCCGGGTCCAGAAAGACCAGGGGCGTAATGGTGTGGTTAAAAAACGCCTCAAAAAGTCGGGACTGCTCCCGCAAGGCCTCCTCAGCCCGCTTGCGGCCGGTGATGTCGATCCCCATTTCCAATACCAGAGGGGAACCGTCCACATCGGCAAAGGGATAATCGAAAATCTGATAGCTGCGGCCATCCGGCCTGGTCCATTCCCAGACATGGGGGGCATGGGTATGAAACACCAGTTCGGTGGGACATTCCCGGCACGGCTCTTTCCGCCCCCAAAGCAATTCATGGCAAGTGAGGTTGAGGGGCTCGCCGAAATGCTCCCGAAAGAAGCGGTTGGCGAATTTCAGCGTGTGGTCCGGGGCTTGCAGAAAGACATAGGCCGGCAGGTTATCCAGGAGGGCGAAGAGACGACTGCGCTCTTGGTCCAGGGCCGCCTGAGCCTCGCGACGCTCGGCCATTTCCTTAAGGAGCAGCTCGTTGGCCTGCCGAAGCTCGGCGGTGCGGGCCAGTACCTGTTGCTCCAGGAGGTCACGGGACTCCTTGAGTTGGGTTTCCGCCTCCCGGCGCGTGGTGATATCCTCGGCCAGGAGAAAAAAGCCATGCACCCCCCCTTGCTGGCCGTTATGGGGAATCAGCCGCACGGCCAGGTACATCGGCGCGCCGCGGGGCGGCTGGTGGCGGGCCTGGACCTCCACCGGCTGGCCTTCCAAGACCTGTTGCACCACCGGAGAAACCGCCCGGCTGAGCTCCGGACCCAACACTTCCTCCAGGAGCCGCCCCTCCGCCTGTTCCGCAGAAAGTCCCAGCCACTCCCGGTGCTGGCGGTTGGCGAAGCGATAACGCCGATTCCGGTCCACATAGGCGATGAGCACCGGCAGGCTGTCGGTAATGAGGCTCAGCTGCGCCTGGCTCCGGCGCACCGCGGACTCGGCGCGGCTGTTCACCAGGGCGATGGCGGCCAGCTCGGCAAACCCCGCGGCCAGGCGGCGGTCGTTTTCGGTGAAGCCCCCGGGTTTGTTGGCCAACCCCAAAAGTCCCACCGTCCTTTCGCCATACTTTAGGGGAGCGAACAGGACATTTTCCAAGGTCACGTGGCCTTCCGGCAGAAAACGCTGATGATCGCTGGCGGGAAACTCATTGTCCCAAACCACCGCGCCACTTCGGTAGGCCTCAGCCCTTAACCCCCGGATGGGCATGGGGCTCAGGGGATCTACGGTGCAGGGCAGCCCTCCTGCCTCCAGGAACACCAACTCGTTGGCGTCCCCCGCTTCATTGGACAAGGAAATATAACCCGACGGCGCTCCGATGAGTTCCCGGCAATGGTCGAAGATGACCCGGGCGGCCTCTTCGAAGGTGCGGTGACGAAGTACGGCTTGGGCCGCGGCCAGGAGTCCCAAAAGCTCCCGTTCCCGGGCCGGCGTGGACTCAGCCGGACTTCCTGCCCCCTGTCCCTGGTTTACCGTGGGTTCCATGGAAGTTCCGGAATCGCCTGCAAAGGTAGGGAAGACCTGCATCCCATACCGGCGGCAGCAGGTTCGGGTCCGCCGGTGGAATACTATTATTTTAGCAGGTTTTTCACCACAGGGAAAGCCCGTTGGCTGGCGGCAAAAATCCTGGCAAGGTGGCGGCCGGCTAGGGTGGTTCCCGGTTGGGGTCCTTGTCTCCAGAAACCCCGGCCGGCCTCGCAAACAGGCGCTTGTCAGGCGGCAGGCTTGCCTTCGGTTCTTTTGAGATGCAGGCGCACCCCGTGGTTGGTGAGATGGTCCTCCTCCAGGAGCTTTTTGATGGTGCCGATGAGGAGCAAATCGGCCGGGGAGTATTCCCGTCGCCGGGAAGGGGTGCGCTCCGGCCGGAGGAACTCCGGAAAGCACTTTTCCCAATAGCGCAAAGTAGATTTTCGCACTCCCGTCAGCTTGGAAACCTGGTCGATATTCAGCAGGAGTCTCCGGTTCAGCATGTCCATGGCAGGCACCTTCTCATGGCGATGGCGGTCCCTTAGGCTCACCAACCAGTTGTCCTACGATTCTTTTCGAATCAAGCCGTCTTCCCCTTGAATTTTCCTTAGCTTCCCTTCCCGTCCCCTGCTGGCCCGCTTGGCGAACTGGTTATTGTTTCCCCGGAGGGATTTTTTTGCCCGGATGGGGGCTTTCCCGGAGATAAAGGCCTTCTTTCCAGCCGGCGGTGGGGATCGGGCCGCCCCCTTGATTCCTTTGCTGGCAGGGGGGACAGGCGGGCGCCCTGGCATTCCCCTTGAAATCTTAAAGGGTTCTGAACCGGAACCGGGAGGGCCTCCTTCTGGGGAAGGATCCGGCCCCCGGCTCCAGGGGCCGATCCGGGGATTTGAAAGAATTGTGCTTTGCAAAGCAGTTCTCTGATACACTCTGTCAACTTACCGCCGGGAGGGCCTCTGCCTTTCGGCGCCGGTAATCGCGCCCCCAGGAGACCTGCCTTATGACGGCCCTAGCCGAACTGAGTCTGGAGCAGCCCGCAGCCGAAACGCTGCGGTTGGTTCTTTCCGGCGACTGGAAACTGGGGGCCGTCCTGCCCGAGGTGGAAAAGGTGCGGCAGGCCCTTGCGGTTCGGCCCGGGGTGCACACCCTGGCCTTCGACTCATCGCGGTTGGGAGCCTGGGACAGCGGGCTGTTGACCTTTCTGATGCATCTGGGGGCGCTCTGTAGCCGGGAAAACCTCCGCTTGGACCGGGAGGGTTTACCCCCCGGGGCCCGACGGCTGCTGGAGTTGGCCTTGGCCGTGCCGGAGAAGAAGGACGCCCGCCCCCCGGAGGAAAAGGCCTCGTTTCTCGTTTTTCTGGGGAACGAAACCGTGAATTTTTTCCGCTCCGCCGGGGAACTGCTGGAGTTCATCGGCGAAGCGGTCCTGGCCGTGGGGCGTCTGTTGCGCGGTCGGGCCCAGTTCCGCCGCGCGGATCTGAGCCTCGTCATCCAGGCCGTAGGCGTCCAGGCCCTGCCCATAGTCTCCCTGATCTGTTTTCTGGTGGGCTTGATCCTGGCTTTTATCGGCGCCATCCAGTTGAAGCTCTTCGGGGCCCAGATTTATGTGGCGGATTTGGTGGGCATTGCCATGGTGCGCCTGATGGCCGCGATCATGACCGGCATCGTCATGGCCGGCCGCACCGGCGGGGCCTTTGCAGCCCAGTTGGGGACCATGCAGGTGAACCAGGAAATTGATGCGTTACAAACTCTGGGCCTTTCCCCCATGGAATTCCTGGTACTGCCCCGCATGCTGGCCCTGGCTCTTATGATGCCCCTCTTGTGCCTGTATGCCAATGTCATGGGCATCCTGGGCGGCCTGGTGGTGGGGGTGGGGATGCTGGATATCGGCCTGATCCAGTATTATCAGGAAACCGTCCAGGCGGTGGGGCTGTGGAACCTGGGGATCGGTCTGTTTTCCGGCTTTGTGTTCGGCATCATCGTGGCCCTGGCCGGCTGCATGCGGGGTATGCAGTGCGGCCGCAGCGCCTCGGCGGTGGGCGATGCCGCCACCTCGGCGGTGGTTACCGCCATCGTGGGCATTATCGTTTCCACCGCCGTGATTACCGTGCTGTGCAACTTTTTGGGAATCTGAGGCGAAAGAGGGCCGCCTCCGCAGCACAAGGGAAGACCAGCAAATATGACGGCAGCGGAACCCCATATCGCGGTGCGCAACCTCACCATGGCCTATGGCGATTTTGTCCTGATGCGGGACCTGAACTTCACCATCCAGCGGGGAGACATCTTCATCATCATGGGGGGCAGCGGCTGCGGCAAGAGCACCCTGATGACCATTTTGGTGGGCCTGAAGGCACCGGCCAAGGGCCAGGTCCTGTACGGGGACCAGGATTTCTGGGGTTCGGACCCGGAGACCCGGAAGCGCATCAACCGCCGCTCCGGAGTGATGTACCAAAGCGGGGCGCTGTGGAGCTCCCTGACCCTGGCGGAAAATATCGCCCTGCCTCTGGAAATTTACACGGATTTGCCGCCGGCCCGGATCCGGGAGGTGGTGAACCTCAAGCTGGCCTTGGTGGGCATGGCCGGTTTTGAGGATTTTTATCCCGCCGAGATCAGCGGGGGCATGCAGAAGCGGGCCGGCATCGCCCGGGCCATGGCCCTGGACCCGGAAATCCTGTTCTTCGATGAGCCCTCCGCCGGCTTGGATCCGGTGAGCGCCCGCCGCCTGGATGACCTGATCCTGGAGCTGAACCAAAGCCTGGGCACCACCATGGTGGTGGTGACCCATGAGCTGCCCAGCATCTTCGCCATCGGCAGCAACTCGGTATTTTTGGATGTCAGCAAGCGCACCATGACGGCCACCGGCAACCCCCGGCAGCTCCTGGCCGAAACCCGGGACCCCAACTTGCGCCTTTTTCTCACCCGGGGCGAACAATCTTAACCCACAGGACGGGCACCCATGGCAAAGCAAGCAAACCGCATGATGATCGGCATGTTCGTGGTGATGGCCGTGATCCTTTTGGCCGCCAGCTTGGTGGTGTTCGGCTCGGGCAAATTCTTTAAGAAAACCCAGTCCTATGTGATGTACTTCCAGGAATCGGTCAAGGGCTTGAACGTCGGGGCTCCCGTCCTGTTTCAGGGGGTGCAGGTGGGCTCGGTGGCCAGCATCATCATCCGGGCCGACTTGGAAAAGCTGGAGGCACAGATTCCGGTGGTCATCGAAATTGAGCCGGAAAAATTCCAGATCGGTGCCGAGGCCGCCCGCAAACTGCACCGGGATCCTCGCAAAAATATGGCCCGCCTCATAGAAAAAGGCCTGCGGGCCCAGTTGGCCGCCCAGAGCCTGATCACCGGGCAATTGCTCGTCGAACTTGATTTTCACCCTGGGACGCCCGTGTTGTTGCGGGGCGCTGACCAAGACTCTATCGAGATTCCCACCATCCCCTCGGTGAGCGAACGGCTGGCCCAAGCCTTGGGGGATTTGGATCTCAAAGGAATTGAGAAACACCTGTTGGCGGTCTTGAGCTCGGTGGACCGTCTGGTGAGCAATCCGGACCTGGGCGCCAGCTTCGGGGCCTTAAAGGATACCCTTGCCGAGGCCCGCAAACTGCTGACCCGGGTGGACCGGCAGGTGGACCCGGTGGCCGCCGACCTGAAACAATCTGTGAAGGAAATCGGTAAGTTGGCCCGGAACACCGACGCCAAACTGGGTCCCTTGGAAAGCGGATTGGACAAGACCATGTCCTCAGCCCGGGGAGTGTTGGCCGCTGACTCCCCCTTGATGGTGGAACTGGAGAACGCCCTGAAGGAGGTGGCCGCCGCCAGCCGGTCACTCAAGCAGTTGGCGGACTATTTGGATCAGCACCCGGAAGCCCTGCTCCGCGGCAAGAAGAATCCCGGAGGAAAATAGCATGCAAGAAAACCCCCTGACCCGGAGACTGGCCGCTCTTCTGGCCTTGGGCGCCCTCGCGATGGGCGGCTGTCTAGGCCGGAGTGAAACCCCGCGGTTTTATTCCTTGAGTCCGATGGCAGAGAGCCTGCCAAGCACTTCGCGTTCCAATCCCGGCCCGCCGGCAGTCATCGGCATCGGTCCCGTGAAGCTGGCGGACTACCTGGATGATTCCCGCCTGATCACCCGGGCCGGCGATCACCAGCTGCGGAAAGCCGAATACGACCGCTGGGCCGGCTCCTTTAAGAACAACATCAGCAATGTGCTGGCGGAAAATCTCGGCGCCCTGTTGCACACCGACCGGATTTATCTCTTTCCCTGGCGGACCGAGGTGCCGTTGGACTATCAGGTGGTGGTGGAGATCATCCGCTTGGACAGCCGCTTGGGTGAGGCTGCCCGGCTGGTGGCCCGTTGGAGCGTCTTGGCGGGCCGGGAGAAAAAACTCCTGGCCATGGAGCGAACCAGCATCAGCGAACCGGTGACCGGCGCGGATTATGCCGCCGTGGTGGCCTCCCAAAGCCGGGCCTTGGCGCAGCTCAGCCAAGAAATTGCCAAGGCCATTCACGGCGCCGACAAGCCGGCCAAGAAATAGTCGCCAAAGAAACGCTGGCCTCTTTCCCGGTTTCCCGGACCTTTTCCGGTCCCCAAATCACCTGCCCTTTCCCCGGGGGACCCTGGAAAGATTTGGTCGGGGGTTTTGAAGCTTGACCCTTGGCCCTTCTGCCCCATGCCCACCCCTCCCCAAGAACATGGGGGAAATTGGGCCACCTTTTTCATTAAATTTTCCTCTATCGCCATCGGAAGCATCCGGAGCGGCAATTTGTGCGGTATGCTCCAGGCCCCCCTCTTTGTCCATACCTCCTGGCCATGGGTAATTCCTGAATTTTCCCGAGGGCCTGCTCCGTGCCGAAGCCAGGGCGGGGAGATTTTTTGCGGGAAACGGGAGTGCGGAGCCTCCTCCTTACGGCCGCATGGGGCTCTGAGTTGGGGACAATCCATATCTCCGCATCATTTCCGGCGGTTCTATGCTATGGTGGATGGCAGCACGACAGAGGATAAGGAGGGGGCATGGCAAGAAAAGCTTGCGTATCCGGAGGCGCGAACGGCCGTCACCGCCCCGGCCATCCCGGCTGGGCCATGGTGGCGCTCCTTGGGCTCCTCTTCAGCGCCGGTGCTGCCGCGCAGGAAGGGCGCCCCCCCAACGCCCCTTTTGACCCCAACCGGGAATTTACCATTCTTCGGATTGAACCTGACGTCGCCCGGGAGCAGATCCGGCTGGTGTTCAGCCACCCCCTGCCCCGGGAAGTGCTTCAGGCTCACCTGCGCTTCCTCCCCCGTTTGCAGGTGGATTGGGAAGCCTCTTCCGTAACCCCTGAGGGCGTGCTCCTCCTCAAAGGGAAATTCCGCTTCGGCCGCCGGTATGCCGTTCACCTCCCGGAGGACCTGAAGGTGGGAGGACGCACCTATAAAAAAACGGTGCACCGGTTTTTTCTTCCCGACCGACTGGCCCGGCTGGAATTCGTGGACGAAAAGCGCGTCATCGAGCGGGACAGCCGCCAGCTTCTGCACGTGCGGGCGGAAAACGCCGGACCTCTGCTGGCCGAGGCGGTGACGGTGCCGCCGCTGTTGGTGCCGCAAGCCCTGGCCGCGGAACGGGAAGGAAAAACCCCGGAGCAGCTTCTGGATCTCCTGCAGGCCGCCCAAAGGGAGCTGACCCCCCTTCTTAAGGACCAGCGCGCCTTGGCCCCCTTTGCCGCCGAACCCCGCCTGGACCGGCAGTTGTTCGGCGTCGCCCTGGAAAGAAACAAGCCTTTGGCGGTGTCGCTGCCGCTTACGTTTCGGCCGGACCGGTCCAAAAGCAACCTCACCTTCCTCAGGGTGAAGGACCAAGGGACGGGCAGCACCGCCACCACCCCCTCCCGCCTCTTTTGCCTCACCGATCTGGGTCTCACCTATAAGATCGGCCAGGAGCGCCTGCTGGTCTGGGCCACCTCCCTGAGCGGCGGACTCCCCGCCGCCGGCATTACCGTGCTGGGGGTTACCCGGGACCTGGAGGTCTTTCCTTTGGGAGAAACCGCCGCGGACGGAACCCTCATGTTCACCGGCGGGGAACTGGCCGGCCTGACGGTGAGGCAACTGGGGGCCTTCACCCCGGTGAAGCGCCGACTAGCCCCAGGGGAGGTGCGCGTTCTCCTGGCGGGCAAGCCAGGCGAGGTGGCCTATCTGGCGGTTACGCCCCAGGGGAATGTCCAGCCGCCCCGGGTTTGGCAGGCCCCGGCCGCCACCCCTGTGCGGCCCCTGAAGGGCGAGGTTTTCACCGAGCGGGGTGTGTATCAGCCCGGCGACAAGGTCTTTTTCAAGGGGGCCGTGCGCCAGTGGCAGGAGGGGCGCATCACCTCCCCGAAGGGAGAACGCGTCGCCTTTGCCGTGGTGAACCCCAAGGGGGAGACCATTCTGCACCAGGAAGCCACCCTGTCGGAATTCGGCACTGCGGCAGGTGAGGTGGCCCTCCCCGGCCACAGCCCCCTGGGCACATATACCCTACTCCTGCGCTTCGGGGCGGGTCTCAGGGAACCTCAGGAAGCAGCCCCGCCCCGACGGCGCCACCATGACCCGGCCGAGGGGGAGGAGGAACACGGCTATGAGGCGGAGGCCCGGCTCCGGGAGATGGCTCGCACCACCTTTGAAGTGCAGGAATTCAAAACCCCACGGCATTTTGTGGAGCTGGACTTCCAACGCCTCTCCCGACCCGAGACCGGCTATGTCAATCGGGAACGCCAGGGAGAATATGTCAAAATCGGCATCACCGGCGGCTATTACGCGGGCGGGCCGGTGAAACACGGCCAGGTCCGCTGGAAGATTTCCCGAGGCCGAACCACTTACCGAGTGCCGGGCAAGGAGGATTTCGCCTTCGGGTATGACGAAGGCCGGCGGGAGGAGCTTATCGAGGCCGGGCAGGCCATGCTGGACGAGGCCGGGCGGGCGGAGATCCTGTTCCCCTTGGACCGGGCGGTGCTCAGCGGCCGGCAGGGCCTCTCGGTGGTGGCAACGGTCTTGGACTTCGACGGGCGGGCCGCCTCCCAAAGTCAAACCTTCCAGGTGGACCCCGAGGTCCTGGTGGGCGTCAGCCGCCCGCCGGCAACCCTTCGGCAGGGGGAGGAGCTGGTTCTCCGGGTGGTGGCCCTGAAGCAGGGCAAAACCCTCCTCGCCGGCGGTATCCAGGCCGAAATCCTGCAGGAAAGCTGGTCATATGTCGCCAAGCGCAATGAGCAGGGCGATCTGTATTGGGATGGGCAGCCGGTCTGGCGCCGGACCGCCAGCAGCACCTTGAACCTGGCCAAAGGGGAGGCCGTGTTCCGGAGCGACCTCCCCCAAGGCGGCTCCTACCTTTTGACTTTCAGCTACCAGGATGCCGCCGGCCGCACCTTTGCCGCGGCCCTTCCCATCCAGGTGGAGTGGCTCTCCGATTATGAGCCTCGCCGGTCGCGCCCCCATCATTATCAGCCCTTGCAGCTGTCCGCCGACCGTCCGGCATATGAGCCCGGGCAAACCGCCCGCCTGCGGCTCAGCGCCAAGCGCCCCGTCACCCGCTATCTGGTCACCCTGGAGCGGCAGGGGATCTTTTCCCATCGGGTGGTGGAAGCCCAAGGCCTGTCCCAGGAGCTGGAGATCCCCATCCGGGCGGAGCATGCCCCCAATGTCTTTGTGTCTGTCCTCGGCCTCAGCCCCCGGGGCGAGTTCCCTCTTCATACCGGCCGCTACGACGCCGAGGCGCCGGGGTTTGTATGGGGCACCTTGAATTTGCCGGTGCGCCATGAAGTGGAAGGGCTCACCCTTAGGATCGCCCCGGACCGGCCGGAACTGAAAGCCGAGCCCGGCGCCTCCCTTACCCTGGATTTTCAGGTCGCAGGGCGCACAGGGCAAGGCGTGGAAGCGGAACTGGCGGTGGCGGTGGTGGACGAAGCGGTGCTGGCGTTGACCGGCTTCAAGACCCCCTCCCTGGAGGCGCTGGCCCGCTTTGACCTGCCCCTTATGGTGTACACCGGAGAGCTGCGGGCCTTGTTGCTTGCCCAGACCCCCTTCACCCTGGCCAAAAGCGAGCCTTTGACCGGCGGCGGTGGTTTGCAGGAGGATTTGGTGGCCAAGCTCCGCAAACGCTTCCAGGCAGTGGCCTATTTCAACCCGGCCCTCAAAACCGACCCTCAGGGCCGGGCCCGGGTAAAGTTTACCCTGCCCGACAACCTTACCACCTTCCGGGTGTACGTGGTGGCCCTGGACCGGGGGAGCCGTTTCGCCAGCGCCCAACGTCCCTTGCAGGTTGCCAAGGACTTCTTCCTGGAGCCTGGCATGCCGGGGTTTTTCACCCAGGGCGACGAATTCCGGTTCCAGGTGAACGCCGTAAACGCCACTTCCCGGGGCGGGCCGCTCTCCTTCAGCGCCATCGCCGACGGCGGGCTCTTGCTCAAGGCTGAGGAGGTGAGCGCCACCCTGAACGCCACCGACAGCCGCAAGCTGGCGGTCCGCGGCCAGGCCGTTCAGGCGGGCCCGGCCACGGCGCGCTTCGCCGGCCGATTCGGCGACCAGGCCGATGCCCTGGAGCTGCCGGTCAGGGTCAACTCAGGCCTTATTCGGGAGACCGAGGTGGGGTTCGGCTCCTTTACCGGCCCCGCCGAGCTGGCCGTTTCCCTGCCCGCCGTGCTGGCCCGGGGGGAGGTGAAGGTGCCCCCCGGAGAGGTCCAGGCGGTGCTCACCCTCACCGGCTCCCCCTTTGTGCGTCTGGCCCGACCCCTGGCATACCTCCTCACGTACCCGTACGGCTGCGTGGAGCAGACCGCCTCCGGCGTCCTGGGACTTGCGGCCTTGCGGGGTGTGATCAAAGACGGACTCTGGCCAGGGGTCAGCGTGACAGAGGTGGATGAATTTCTCCGCAAGGGGATCAGTCACATCCTCAGCCTGCAGACCGTTTCCGGCGGGTTTGCCTACTGGCCGGGCCAGCGGGAGGCCCACCCGACGGCCTCCCTTTATGCCGGGGCCGCCCTGGCCCTGGCCAAAGCCAAGGGATGTGCGGTCCCCGACGGCGGACTGCAGAGGATGGTGAACTATCTGAAACATCGCTTGACTAAAGAGCGTACCCCGCCATCCCACAAGGCCTTCAGCGTTTATGTGTTGGCCTTGGCCGGGGCTCTGGACCGGGGCGCCTTCCACCGGGCGGCCAAAGAGGAGCCCCGCCTCCCGCGGGAAGGGAAACTTTTCCTCATCCTGGCCGCCCGACAGGCTAACCTCAGGCCCGCCAAAGAGCTGCGGGAGTCCGTAAAACCCTTGCTCACAGCGCGTCACGAAAAAGAAACCTGGCCCGATGAGTTTCAGGCCCGCTTCCGGGGTCCGGCCCTGGCCCTCTTGGCTGGCCAGCAGGTCCTGCCCGGCGACCCGGCGGTCAAGGAGGCGGCCATGCTGCTTTTGGGCGGCCTGGATCGCCAGGGGCTCTGGACTTCCACCAGCGACACAGGCTTTGCCCTAATGGCCTTGGGGGAATATTTCCGCGGGGCCGGCTTCAGCCCGGAGCCCGGCGAAGTCAGCGTCAGCCAGCCCGGCGGCCAGGTTCAGCGCCTCACCCTTGATCCTCGGGGCTTCCGCACCTTGTCCCTGGACCCCGGGCTGCTCTTGGCCGCCCCGAAAATTCAGGTGAGCAGCGCCCCGGGGCGCACGTGGCTCTACAAGCTGGAGCTCACCACGCCCCGCCCGGACCTCGCCCTCAGCGGCGAATCACGGGGTTTTACGGTGGCTAAGACCGTGGTCAACACCGACGGCTCCCCGGACATCAAGGTGGGCGACCTGGTGAAGGTCACAGTGCAGCTGGAGGCCGTGGGATCCAGTCAGCGCTACGTGGTCTTGGACGATCCTCTGCCCGCCGGCCTGGTGGCCATCAACACCGCCTTCAAGACCGAGCAGCCGCTGCCTGAGGGACGGGAGGAGGGCGGACTCGACGAAGACGTGGACTTCGACTATTTCGGACCTGGCAATGTGATGCGGTTCCGGCCCCATTTCTTTGAGATCCGGGAGGACCGGGTGCTGGCTTTCCGGGACGAAGTCTGGTCCGGACCGCAGGTCTTTGAATATTATGCCCGGGCGGTGTGCGAGGGAACCTTCATCATGCCCGCCACCAAAGTGGCCGCCATGTATTCCCCCCAGGTGCGCGGCTATTCCCCCCAGGGCCGTCTCACCATCAAGGGGCGCTGATGCACCGAGCAAGCCGGCGAAGGTTCCCTCTCCTCTGGCCCGCTCTGGTTGCGGCTCTGGGCCTGGCGGTCGCCCTCTTTCTGGAGGCGGCCTCCCGGGTTGATCCGGACCGGCTGGCGCCGGCGGCCGGGCCGCTGGTTACGGACCGGCATGGCCGCATCCTGCGCCTGGTGCCGGAGGCCGAGGGCCGCAAACTGGTGCCTCTGCCGCCGGGACCCTTGCCGGCCCAGGTGGTCAAGGCCTTTCTGGCCGCCGAGGACCAACGCTTTTTTCAGCATCCGGGGGTGGATTTCCTGGCCGTGCTCCGGGCGGTCCTGAGCAACTTGGCCGCCGGGCGGGTGGTTTCCGGGGCTTCCACCCTCACCATGCAATTGACCCGCCTGGCCTATCCCGGGCCCCGCACCGTGGCGCGCAAGCTCACGGAAATGGCCCGCAGTCTGCGCCTGGAGATGACCTTCGGCAAAGAGGAGCTCCTGCGCCACTATCTCAACCGAGTGCCCCTGGGAAACAACCTCATGGGGGTGGAAAGCGCCGCCCTGGCGTATTTCGGCAAGCCCGCGGCCCAGCTGTCGGTTGCCGAAGCCGCCACCCTGGCGGCCCTGGCCAAAGCCCCGGGGCGCCTCAACCCCATGAATCCTCACCCCGACCGCCTGCTGGCCCGGCGGAACTGGGTGTTGGGCCGCATGGTTAAGCTCGGCTGGCTTACGGGCACGGAATCGGCCGCCGCCAAGGACGCGCCCCTAACCCTGGCGGCCGGCGCCCCCCGCTTTCCCTTTGCGGCCCCTCACCTGGTGAATCTGGTGCTGGCCCGGCAGCCGGGGTTGCCGCACCGCCTTCTCAAGACCACCTTGGATCTGGATCTGCAATGCCAAGTAGAGGCGGTGCTTAAGGCCCACCGCCCCCGCATCCGGAAGTGGGGTGCCTCCCAGGCCGCGCTGGTGGTGGTGGATAACCGCCAGGCCGAGGTCCTGGCGTTGGCGGGCTCCCTGGAATACGGGGCAAGGGACCAGGGCATGGTCAACGGCGCCGCAGCGCGGCGTTCCCCCGGCTCCACCTTGAAGCCTTTTCTTTATGCGCTGGCCTTGGACCAGGGCTTCACCCCCGCCACCCTCCTGGAAGACGTAGAGCGCCGCTATCGCATTCCCGGCGGCGAGTTTACCCCCCTTAATTTCGACCGGGTGGCCCATGGCCCGGTGTCCTTCCGGGAGGCCTTGGGAAACTCCCTGAATCTTTCCGCGGTGCGCCTGTTGGAGGCCGTGGGCCCAGGGAAATTTTACGAACTCTTGCAGCATCTCAGCCTCATTAATTACCAGGAGCGGGGTCCCCGCCAGTACGGCCTGGGGTTGGTGGTGGGCAATCCCGAGGTGACGCTCCTGCAACTGACCCAGGCCTATGTCTGCCTGGCCCACGGCGGCCTCTTTCGGCCCCTGCGGCTGACCCTGGAGGACCCCCCTTCCCCCCCGCGCCGGGTCTTTTCCCCCCAGGCGGCCTACATTGTCACCCACATCCTGGCCGACCCCGTTGCTCGGGGCCGCATCTTCGGCGCTTCGCAGGCCATGAACCCGCCGTTCCCGCTGGCCATCAAGACGGGCACCAGCACCCGTTACCGGGACTGCTGGGCCGTGGGGGTGAGCCGGGATTATACCCTGGCGGTCTGGGTGGGCAACTTCGACGGCCGACCCACCCATGAGGGCAGCGGCGCCTCGGTGGCCGCGCCCCTCCTGGCGGATCTGGCCGGGGAGCTGTGCCGCCACGCGCTGACTGAGCCTTTCCCCCGCCCCCCCGGGATTGTCTCCGCGGTCATCTGCGCCTTTTCCGGCCACCTCCCTGGTGCCGGCTGCCGTCACCAGACCCGGGAGCTTTTCATCGCCGGCACCGAACCCACCGAAACCTGTCGTCTCCACCAGTCCGGGGAGCCTTGGCACCGCCTGCCCAGCACCTTCGCCGGCTGGCTGCATGACCGCCACCTTAAGGATGGAGCGGGGCGCTATCGTCTGGCCGGGTTTGCCCCCGATCTGGAGCGTCTCTTCGGCCATCCCTCCCTTGCCCGACTGTCGTCGCCGTCCTCACCGGGAACAACCTCCGGGCCCAGCTTTGAAGGCCACGGGATCCCCCGCCCCGGGGCACCCGCCGGCGAGGTGGCCATCATCGCGCCCCTTAGGGGCGACCACTATGTGCTTCTGGGGAGCGAGGCCTTCCGGCTCACCGCCAAGGCCGTCTGCCAGAGACCGCTGCCGGCGGTAACCTGGCTGCTCAATGGCCGGGAGACGGCTACCGTGGGGCCGCCCTATGAAGTGGAGCTGGAGCTGCCCCGGGGCCGCCACCGCCTGGCCGCAGTGGGGCCCAACGGCCTGGGGGAGGAAGTGGAGGTGCAGGTGGAGTAAGACCGGGCCCCAGCACCCCGCCCCAAGCCCATCAGCGGTCTGCCGGGCCAGGAACCGAGGCCGCCGGTCCTGCCCCTGGCCGCCGGTTCTCGTGCAAGCGAAGGAATTTTTCCCGGTAGGGGTGTGCCACCTTGTCATCCGGCTCGGCTAACCCCGTCTTGATGAGATAGGCGTTGATGAGGAGTCGGTTTTCCATGGAGACATACGCCAGCCCGGGCGAGCTGGCCGTCGAGCCGCCGTCAGCCCATTTCAGCCGCACCCGGCGGCCCAGCAGACGCTGTTGGAGATACGCCATGGTTTCGGGCGGCCGGATGATTTTCACCCCCAGAAAGCCCACCTGCTGACCGTCGTCCAGGAGAAGAGTCTGCGCGTCAATAATGCGGGCCACCTTGCGGACCTCGGCGGCGGCCCTCGCCCTTTCCCACGCACGCGCTGGCGGCTTGGCCTCCCGGAGGCGCGGCTGGTAGTCCGTCTCCAAAGCAGGAGGGGCGGTTCGTTCGGAGATGAACAACTGAATCTGGTTGCCCAACGGCAGCCGGCCGGTCATCCCCAGTTTCTCCTTCAGGATGGAGAGAAATGCGTCGTTGATCTCATAGCCCCAGGCGTTTCTGCCCAGATCCAGGGCCGCCTTCACCGTGGTGCCGCTTCCCACGAAGGGGTCCAGCACCGTGTCCCCCACGAAGCTGAACATGCGGATGAGGCGCCGGGGGAGCTCCTCCGGGAACATGGCTTCGTGGCCCCCCTGTCTCGCCCCTCCAAAGCGCCAATGGCCGGCAAAGTACTCCTTCCACTCCTCCCGGCTGAGCCGCGAGGCCTCCTTGACCTCCCGGGAGACGCTTTTGGGTGGCCCAGGTTTTTTGAAAATGAGGATAAATTCGTAGTCGATTTCGATGAGGCCGTTGGGCGGGAAGGGATACGAGCCCATCACCGGCGCCCCCCCCGTGGTGTGCATGGTGGTCTTTTTCTGCCAGATGATGCTTCCCAGGAAATCAAACCCCAGGTGCTCCTCCTGGCCGATGATTTCGGCGTGCAGGGGGATAATCTTATAGCGGCCGTACACCGCCGCCCGGGCGAATTGATCCCCCACGTTGACACAAAGCCGCCCCCCGGGCCGCAGCACCCGGCTGCACTCCCGCCACACCCGGTAGAGGTCCTGCAGGTACTCGTGCAGGCTCTGGCCGTGGCCGATCTGCCCCGGCCCCCCGTAATCCTTGAGGTGCCAATAGGGCGGCGAGGTGACCACCAGGTCCACGCTCCCAGTTTCCACCTCGGCCATCCAGCGGCTGTCGCCGATGACGATCTTAGCCCAGTTGTGCATAGGTTTCCAGGTCAATCGGGATGGAAAAGAGACTGCCGGCGGGGAGGGGGGACGCGGCCCCCGGCCCGTCGCCGGCTTCACTTCGCCAAAAAGCGCAGCCCCCGACGCAGGAGGTCTTCCAGCGTGGCGGCACCCTGGCTGGCGGCCACCTCCAGAGCCTTTTCCGCCACGTTTCTGGGGTAGCCCAGGTTCACTAAGGCCGACAGGGCGTCCTCCCGGAGCGGATGGGTGGCTGGCCCCGGGGGGCCTTTGACCGGAAGCGGGGCTTTGTCCCGGAGCTCCAAAAGGATGCGCTCGGCGGATTTCTTGCCCACCCCGGGGATGGCGGCCAGCCGCTTCACATCGCCGCTGGCCAGGGCCGCCTGAAATTCCTCGGGTCCCACACCGCTCAGGATATTCAGGGCCATGCGGGCCCCGATGCGGGGGATGGCGAGGAGCCGCAGGAACAGGTCCTTTTCCTGCTGCTCAGCAAAGCCATAGAGCTGGATGGCATCTTCCTGGAGGCGGGTATGAATATGGAGGGCCACCGGGGCCGGGGGCTCCGGCAAGGCATAGAAGGTGCTCAGGGAAATGGCCACCAGATAGCCCACCCCGCCCACTTGCACCAGAAGCTGGCCAGGCGTCTTGTGGAGGAGCTGACCTTCAAGAAAACCGATCATGCGTAGCTCTGCGGGGCGCGCAGGTGGAAGAGATGGCAGACCCCCACCGCCAGCGCATCAGCGGCGTGCTGGTCGGCCACCTTAAGGCCCAAAAGCTGCTCCACCATGAGCTGCACCTGGGCCTTGCTGGCCTGGCCATACCCCACCACGGCCTTTTTCACCACCAAAGCCGGGTACAGGTGCACCGGCACCCGGGCTTTGGCCGCCGCCAACAGCACCACTCCCTGCACTTGCCCCAGGATGAAGGCGGTCTTGACATTTTTCGCCAAAAAGACCTCTTCCAGAGCAAGACTGTGGGGGCGATGGTGGCTGAGGAGGGCCATCAGACCGTCATAAAGTTGACACAAGCGGTCCGCCAAGGAGATGGGGCCCCGGGGAGAAATGCGACCGTGAGCCACGTGGGCCAGATGCCGGGGGCCCGCCGCCACCACCCCGAAACCCATGGCTTGCGAGCCAGGGTCCACCCCCAGAACCACCCGGTTCACATCAACGCCTCCAAGACCTTGTCAGGAATATCGAAGTTGGCGAACACGTTGCTGACATCGTCATGGTCCTCCAACATCTCCACCAGCTTCAGAACCTTCAGGGCCCGCTCCTCTTCGGTGATGGACACCGTGGTCTTGGGGCGCAGTTGGAGTTCCGCCAACACCGGCTTGAACCCTTTGGCCTCCAAGGCCTCCTTGACCTCTACGAAGTTGGCGGGATCGGTGAGGACCTCCAACTGCCCGCCGGTGGCCTGTAAATCCTCGGCGCCGCATTCCAGGGCCGCCTCCAACAGCACATCCTCATCCAGCCCCTCAAAAACGATGACCCCTTTTTTGTCAAACATCCAGGAGACGCACCCCGGTTCCCCCAAGCTGCCGCCAAACTTGGCGAACAGGTGCCGCACATCGGCCACGGTGCGGTTCTTGTTATCCGTCAGGCTCTCCACCATGAGGGCCACCCCCTCCGGCCCGTAGCCCTCATAATAGACCTCTTCCAGGTTGCCGCCGCTTTCCTCCCCGGTGCCCTTGCGGATGGCCCGGATGATATTTTCCTTGGGCATGTTCTCTTCTTTGGCTGCGGCGATGGCTGCCCTTAAACGGGCGTTGCCGTCCGGGTCCCCCCCGCCCAAGCGGGCTGCCACGGTTATTTCTTTGGCCAGCTTGCTGAAAATCTTGCCCCGCTTGGCGTCCATGGCGCCTTTTTTGCGTTTGATGGTGCTCCATTTGGAATGACCGGACATCTCCCCAATACCTCCCAACGGTGTTGCTCTCAGGATCCCCCTGGTTTACCTCTGCAGCGACGCCGGCTTTTTGCGCCAGCCCAAGAGATAGAGCTCCCGGCTGGCAGGGCGGGAACCCGGCGGCTTCAGGCGGTGGCAGCTCGCAAACATGCCCTGCATTTCGGCCAGCAGGACGGGCAAATCGGGGCTTTCAAACACTTTCACCAGGAAATGCCCGCCCTCCTGCAGCACTCCTTGCGCCACCTTCAGGGCGGCCCGGGCCAACGTCAACGAGCGCGCCGCATCCACCTCCCGGTTGCCGGTGGTCCGGGGCGCCAGGTCGCTTACCACCACCTGGAAGCTCGGCGCCACCGCCCGCAGGGCCTCCAAGTCTAGACTTTGAATATCCCCGGCCAGAAAGTATAGGGGGGGCGCAAGCTTGAGCTGCGGCGGGTTGACGTCCACTCCCACCACCAGCCCCCCCGGCCCCACCTTCTGCCCCACATACTGCAGCCAGGAGCCGGGGCTGCAGCCCAAATCCAGCACCCGCTGGCCGGCCTTAAAGAGCCGGTATTTGGCGTCAATGGCCTTGAGCTTATATACCGCCCTGGAAAGGTAGCCCTCGGCCCGGGCTTGGCGCCGAAAGGGATCTTTGACTCCGGGCCGGGGCATGACGGGAATTCCTATCTCTTGAGATTAATTGACAATCTTTTATCATGCGGGCCCCTCCTTGGCAATGAAAAAGCCCCGACGGCCCGATGTCAATCCATTGACACGATGCCGTGGAATTGACGGGGAGCAAAGTTTTGGCATAGGGTAACCAGTTGCAATCTCAACATATCAGGTGCGGGATGACACCAAGGCCACCTGGCATGCTCATTGCTTTTCTGCCTACTGCACCCACTTTGAAACGTTTCCCCCGCGAGGTGAAAGGTGGCGGAGTCTTTGGGTCCCAAACCGAGCAAAAAGAAATTCTATTTCCTTTTGGTGGTGGCGCTCCTGTTATTCCTGGGCGGGGCCCTTACCTACCTCCTGTTCGCCGACGATCCTGGGGACGCCGCCTCGCCGCCCAAGGCGGACCACCGCAGCGGGACCGGAGCGATGATGGCGCTGGAGCCTTTTCTCGTCAATCTCGCGGACGCGGACAGCCGTCGTTATCTCAAGATCAAATTGGATCTGGAGGTGGACCAGGAAAAAACCCTCAAGGAATTGGAAAAGGCGATGCCGCGGCTGCGGGATGCCGTAATTTTGCTTCTCAGCAGCAAAACCTACGGCGATCTCAACTCCGCAGAGGGCAAACGCCGCCTCAAGGAGGAAATCCTCAAGCAATTAGCCTCCATCAGCGGCGAGAAAAAGATCCGCAACGTGTTTTTCACCGAGTTCGTCGCCCAATAGGGGTCACGCATGACCAAAGTCCTATCCCAGGAAGAGGTGGACGCCCTCCTCAAGGGGTTGGTGGAGGGGGAAATTGAGGCTGATCCTCAGCCCCGCCGCCTGGATGACACCATCGTCCCCTATGACTTCACCTCCCAGGAGCGCATCATCCGGGGCCGCATGCCCACCATGGAGGTCATCAATGAGCACTTCGCCCGGGCGTTCCGCATCTCCCTCTCCATGATTCTCCGGCGGACGGTGGACATCCAGACCAGCTTTGTGCAAATGCTCAAGTTTGGGGAAGTCCTGAAATCCCTGCCCCTGCCGTGCAGTTTTCACATCTTTAAAATGGAGCCCCTGCGCGGCCAGTGTTTGCTCGTGTTGGACAGCAAACTGGTATTCACGCTGGTGGAGTGCTTTCTCGGCGGCAATGCCAGGACGCGGTTCAAAATTGAAGGACGGGACTTTACCAGCATCGAACGCCGCCTCATCCAAAAGGTGGTCCTGATGGGATTTCAGGATCTGGAGAAAGCCTGGGCTCCGGTCCATCAGGTGAGGATGCACTTGGTGCGGGTGGAAATCAATCCCATGTTCGTGGGCATTGCCACCCCCAACGACATCATGGTGGTCAGCAGGTTTCAGCTGGAAATGGAGCAGGCCGACGGCTTCATCACCATCTGCCTGCCGTATGCCACCATCGAACCCATCAAGGGAAAGCTCTATTCCGGGTTTCAAAGCGAGCAACTGGAACTGGACGGCCGCTGGACTTCCCGGATCCAGGAGGAGCTGCGGGATTTAATGGTGAACGTGGTGGTGGAGCTGGGCTCCACCTCCATGACCGCCCGGGACATTCTCAAGCTGGCCCCGGGCGACGTTATCATGTTTGACAAGAAAGTCTGTGAACCGCTGGTGGGCAAGGTGGAGGAAATCCCGAAATTCCTCGGCTCCGCCGGTCAATATCGCAATATGAGGGCCTTGCGGGTACAGCGCCTGCTTTATCCTTTGTCCTAGCCAGGCCCGGAAGGGAGAAAGATCATTCATGGCCTCCGAACCTACTGTCATCCCCTCCATTGATCTCGATTGGGAACAAAACGGCCAGGAGCAGCCCGCGTTCAGCGGCCCGGAGCTCAGCCCCGCCCCTTCTTCCCCCCAGGGCACGGCCTCTCCTGACCCGGTGGGGGACGGAACCCCGAATCTCTCCCTGCTCCTGGACATCCCCCTGGAGATCACCGCCGAATTGGGGCGGACCCGGATGATCATCAATGACCTCCTGCAATTGGGCCAGGGCTCGGTCATTGAATTGAACAAACTGGCCGGAGAACCCCTGGAAATCCTGGTCAACCACAAGCTTATCGCCCGGGGGGAAGTGGTGGTGGTGAATGAAAAATTCGGTATCCGGCTCACCGATATCCTGAGCCCGGTGGAACGCATCAAGCAACTGGGGTGAGCCAGGGACCCAATCATGCCTCAGGACCTGCTGCCGCTGCCCCTTCTAACGGGCCCCCTGAGTTCCCCTGGAATGGAGACCATCGTGTCAGCCATGGCGGCGCCTTCGTTCTGGCCGGAAATTCTTCGCCTGCTGGGCGGCCTTTTGGGCCTGGCGGGCCTGCTTTTCCTGGCTGTCCAGCTGGCCAGACGATTTTGGCCGCAGCCCCCTGTTACCCCGTTTATCCAGGTGGTGGCCACCCATTACCTGACTTCCAGCCAGGCGCTCCTGGTGGTGGCTGTGGGCGGCCAGCGGTTTCTCCTGGCCCGGAGTGCCGATCAGGTGGCGTTTCTGACTTCGCTCCCGGCTGATGAGGGGACGGTGGCGGCCAGCCCTTTGAGGACCGCATCATGCCAAGAGGACTGATGTCTTTCGCCCTTGTCGGCCTTTTTGCCTGGCCCGGCTCTTCCCTGGCCGCCGGGTTTGGCCTGGAGCAAGCCTGGGCCCCGGAGCGCCTCAGCCTGTCCTTGCAGCTCTTGCTCCTCCTTACTGCGCTTTCCTTGGCCCCGGCCTTGATCCTCATGATGACCTCTTTCACCCGTCTGGTGGTGGTTTTTTCCTTTCTGCGCCATGCCCTGGGCACCCAACAAATGCCTCCCAACCAGGTGCTCATCGCCTTGGCCCTCTTCCTCACCCTCTTCATCATGGCGCCGGTATGGCACGAAGTCCAGGAAAAGGCGGTGCAACCATATGTGAGCCAAGCAATAGGCCCCGAGGAGGCGCTGTCCCGCGGGCTGGAGCCCTTGCGTAACTTCATGTTCAAGCAAACCCGGGAAAAAGACCTGGCTCTGTTCGTTCGCCTTCTTAACCAGCCCAAGCCTCAAAATTCCCAGGAAGTTCCCACCGCTGCCGTTATTCCTGCCTTTATGATCAGTGAGCTTAGAACCGCCTTCGAAATCGGTTTTCTCCTTTTCCTTCCTTTTCTCATCATTGACATGGTGGTGGCCTCAGTGCTCCTTTCCATGGGCATGATGATGCTGCCCCCGGTGATGATCTCACTGGTATTCAAGGTTTTGCTGTTTGTCTTGGTGGACGGCTGGAACCTTTTGGTGGGTTCCTTGGTGCGAAGCTTCCACTGACCCTCTCGCGGGAGAACCGGACATGAGCCCCGAAATGGTATTGGAACTCTGTCGCCAGGCGGTCAAGGTAACACTCCTGGTGAGCCTGCCGCTGCTGGGCATTGGGCTCGTGGTGGGCGTGGCGGTGAGCCTCTTTCAGGCCGCCACCCAGATTCAGGAAATGACCCTCACTTTTATCCCCAAGATTGTTTCCATGTTCCTGGGGCTGTTGCTGCTGTTGCCGTGGATCATGAATCAACTTGTGGGTTTTACTGCGGATCTCATGGTCAACTTGCCGCACTATATCCGCTAGGAGACTTGGGTGAGCGACCTGCTGGCCACGTGGCACCACTTCTGCCTGGTAATGCTGCGCACCGGTTGTCTCCTGGCCTTTTGGCCCTTGTGGGACAACCGGGTGGCGCCTCCCGTGGTGCGGGTCTCCGCCATCCTGGCGATCGCCTGGGCCCTTACCCCGGTGGCTGCCCCCCACCTTCCCCCCTGGCCCTCTTCCTGGTGGGAGGTTTGCTCCTTGGTCTTGGGGGAAGTCCTGCTGGGATTCAGCTTGGGCCTGGTAGTCCGCGTGCTGCTGAGTGGCGCTCAGATGGCGGGAAATTTGGCGGCCCTGCAAATGGGCTTCGGCATGGCAACTTTGGTGGATCCCCAAACCCAAAGCCAGACTGCCGTGTTGGGAGAGCTCTTTTGGAAGCTCGCCACCCTCTGGTTTTTCCTCTGCGACGGCCATCATCTTTTGCTCATTTTGGTGGCCCGAAGCTTTTCCGAGGTCCCTGTGGGGACACCCTTCAAGTTGCCTGCCGGTCTGGGGCAGAGTCTGGTGAACCTTGGAATCTGGATGTTTAAAATGGCCCTTACCTTGGCGGCCCCCATCGTGGCAGTGCTTTTCCTTACCCAGGTGGCCCTGGGACTGGTGGCCCGAGCCGTTCCCCAAGTGCAGGTCATGCTTTTGGGTTTCCCCCTCACCATCACTTTGGGGCTCTTGGTCTTGTCTCTGACCCTGACCCTGGCCGGTTCATATTTGGCTGCCCAGGTGCACGGGTTGGAGGCTCCCCTTGGCCAGATCATGCAAGCCTTTCGGAGATAAGCTGTGGCGGATGACGTTTCCCAGGAGCGCACCGAGCAACCCACTCCCAAGCGGCGGGAGGAAGCCCGTAAGGAGGGCCGCATCGCCCGAAGCCGGGATCTGGGGGCAGCCTTAGTCCTCGTTGGGGCCCTGGGAATTATGGCCTTTTGGGCCCCTTGGGCGGCTGTCCTGAGCCAACATCTGCTGCGCAGTGGGCTGCAAGACCTGGCCCCAGGCCAGCTGCATCCTGCCTCCCTGCTCCAGCTCTGGCTGAGGGTGGGCCGCTCCCTGGCCTTGGTCCTGGGTCCCTTCCTGGGGAGCCTGTTATTCGTTTCCCTGGCTGCCAACTTTATTCAGGGAGGATGGCTGTTTTCCCCTCAGCGGCTGGCTCCGGATTTCTCCCGACTGAATCCCCTTGTAGGGCTGAAAAAACTGTGTTCCGGGACGACCCTGGTGGAATTGGGCAAGGCCCTGGTCAAGGTCATGATCATCGGCCTCGTGGCCTACGTCTCCCTGCGCCCCCTGGTGGCCCACTTGCCTGCGCTTGTCCTCGCTGAAACCGCGCACTTGGGGGGGTTCCTCAACCAGCAGGCCATCGGCGTGGCCTGGCCGATCCTTTTGGGTCTTCTGGGCGCGGGCGGCCTGGACTACCTCCTCCAACGCTTTCGGTTCGAAAGGGGCCTGCGGATGACCAAACAGGAGGTCAAGGAGGAGCTGCGCCAGACAGAGGGCGATCCGCGGGTTCGGGCCCGGTTGAGGAGTCTCATGCGGCAGGTCACCACCAAACGCATGATGGCCCAAGTCCCCCAGGCGGACGTGGTCATTACCAACCCCACCCACGTGGCGGTGGCCCTCAAATATGACGGCGCCGTTATGGTGGCTCCCCGGGTCGTGGCCAAAGGTCAGGGGTTTGTGGCCCTGAAAATCATGGCCTTGGCCCATGAAGCCAAGATCCCCATGGTGCAAAACATCGCCTTGGCCCGCGCCCTCTACAAAGCCGTGGAAGTGGGTGACTTCATTCCCACCTCCCTGTACCGGGCCGTGGCTGAGGTCCTGGCCTATGTCTATAGCCTGCGGGTGGCGGCGGGAGGTGGAAGATGAGCCAGGCGACCCAGCTCCAGGGCCCGGCCCTCCCGCATCTGGGGCTCCACAAGGGCGAACTCTGCGTGGCGTTGGGGGTCATCATCACCCTTTTGGTCATGGTCTTCCCCCTGCCCAGGACCCTGCTGGACCTGCTCCTGAGTTTCAACCTGACCTTTTCGTTGATGGTGCTGCTGATCTCCCTCTACACCATCAAGCCCATTGAATTTTTCATCTTCCCCTCCCTGCTTTTGGTCACCACCCTGTTTCGCCTGTCGTTGAGCGTGGCTTCCACCCGTCTCATCCTTCTCCATGGGGGTGAAGGTTTGGAGGCCGCCGGGGTGGTTATCCGCTCCTTCGGGAGCTTCGTGGTGGGCGGCAACTATGTAGTGGGAGGGGTGGTTTTTATTATCCTGGTGATCATCAATTTTATCGTCATCATCAAAGGCTCCACCCGCATTGCCGAAGTCGCAGCCCGCTTCACCCTGGATGCCATGCCCGGCAAACAGATGAGCATCGACGCCGACCTGAACGCCGGCTATATCGATGACCAAGAGGCCCGCCGCCGGCGTGCCAATCTGGCCCGGGAAAGCGAATTTTACGGGGCCATGGACGGCGCTTCCAAGTTTGTCCGGGGCGAGGCCATGGCTGGCCTCCTCATTATGGCCATCAATATTTGTGGCGGCCTTGTGATCGGAGTGGCGCAGCACGGCTTAACCTTGGCAGAGGCCGCCCAAACGTTCACCTTGCTGACCATCGGCGAAGGCCTGGTCAACCAGGTCCCGGCTCTCTTTGTCTCCACCGCCGCCGGCTTGGTGGTGAGCAAGGCCGCCTCGGAGGCCAGCCTGGGGGAGGAATATGCCGCCCAGTTCGTGTTGAAACCCCAGGCCATGACCGTTGCGTCCAGCATCATCTTTTTGGTGGGCCTAATCCCGGGGCTTCCCCACCTGCCCTTTCTTATCTTGGCCGGCCTCACCGGAGGCCTCTCTTACCTGGCCTGGAGAGCCCGACAGAAAGAAGAGCAAAAGGCAGCCCAGACCCAAGCCGCCCCATCCCGCGCCACCGAAGCCGATCCCATGGACTTCCTGCCCACCCTGGACCTCCTGGAGGTGGAAATCGGCTATGGTCTCATTCCCCTCGTGGATGACAGTCAGGATGGGGAGCTCCTGGAGCGGGTGCGGGCCCTTAGGCGGCAGTTCGCCCAGGAAATGGGGGTGGTGATTCCGCCCATTCACATCCGGGATAACTTGCAGTTCAAGCCCGGCGGGTACGGCATCGCCATCAAAGGCGTGGAGGTGGCCCGGGGCGAGATTATGGTGGGCCACCACCTGGCCTTAAGCCCCCAAGACACCCTGCGGCCGATTGACGGCATCCCCACCCGCGAACCCACCTTCAACCTGCCGGCTTGGTGGATTCCAGCCGCCAAAAAAGAAGAAGCCCAGCATTTGGGCTATACCGTGGTGAACCCAGCCAGCGTCATCACCACCCATCTGGCCGAGGTAATCCGCAGCCATTGCGAGGAGTTGTTGGGGCGACAGGAGGTGCAGCGCCTGCTGGACCGGCTGGCCAAAACTCATCCCAAAGTGGTGGAAGAGCTGGTGCCGGGGCTTCTCCCATTGGGGGTGATTCAAAAGGTTTTGCAGAACCTCGTACGGGAGCGGGTTTCCATCCGTGATTTGCTCACCATTATGGAGACGCTGGCGGATTATGCCACCTATACCAAAGATCCCGACCTTCTCACGGAATACGTGCGCCAGCGCCTGGGGCGGGCCTTGACCAAGGCCCTGGAATCCCCTGATCGCCGCCTCTTCGTGTACACATTGGACCCCTTCATCGAAGATCTCCTCAAGGACAGCCTGCAACGCAGTGAATATGGGGTTTACCTGGCATTAGCCCCCGAAACCGCGGAAGACCTCTTGAAGGCTCTCAGGCAGGCGGCGGAGCAGGCCGCCCAAGAGAACCACCCCCCCGTCGTGGTCTGCTCCCCGACGGTGCGCCGGCATCTGGCCCGCTTGCTGGAACGATACCTCCCGCAATTACGGGTCCTGGCACACAGCGAATTGGTCACTGACGCGACAATTCACTCCCTGGGAATGGTGAGCTTGGGTCATGCAGCTTAAAACCTTCATTGGCAGGGACATGCAGCACGCCTTGGCACAAGTGAAGCGCGAGTTGGGGCCGGAGGCTGTGATCCTGTCCACCCACTCCCGCCAGGTTCTGGGCCCCGCCGCCCAACGGCAGGGACGCCGGGAAATCGAGGTCGTCGCCGGCTTTGACCGGACTTGCCAAGCCAGTGAAGGGGCGACCTCCTTTTTCGGCCCCCCCCTCCCCCGAAGTTCCGCAACCCGGAAAGATCCCCATCGAGGAAGCGAAGGGAAACCTTCCTTGAGCTACCCGGCGGCCGACGAGCTCTTTCCGACCCCCTTGGCCAGGTGGCCGGAACTGGCGGATTTTCAGCGAAACTTGCTCCGCTTGGGGATCAAGCCGCCCGTCTTGGAGAAATGGCTCCATCACCTCGAGCCGCTCCTTGCCCACTCCCGCGGGAAAGTGCCCGGCAAACCGGAGGCCATGCAGGCCCTGGCGCAGGTGCTCCCCATCACCGATCCTTGGCAGGTCCCTGCCAACGGGCCACGCCGCTGGGTTTTTTTGGGGTCCACCGGCGTCGGGAAAACCACCACCCTGGCCAAACTGGCCGTGGACGCAGCTTTGATCCGCGGCCAAAAGGTGGGGCTCATTTCCCTGGATCAGCAGCGCCTGGGAGCCGTTGAGCAATTGGACGCCGTTGCCCGCCTTATCGACCTGCCCCGTTGTTTCGTATCCGGGCGGGCGGAACTGGCCCGGGCCCTGAACGCCTTTGAAGGCCTGGACCTCGTCCTGATGGACACCCCAGGGCAAAGCCCCTTCGCGCCCCGTCTTGTGGAAGAATTGCACACCCTTTTTGGGAACCTGCCGCATCTAGCCTGCCACTTAGTGGTGCAGGCCGGTTCCTCGGAATCCCTCATCGCCGCCACGCTGCAAAACTTCGGGGTAATTCCCTTAACCTCGGTAATCCTCAGCAAGGTGGATGAAACGCGGAATTTGGTTGACAGTTTCAACCAGCTCTGCCTAAGCGGGCTGCCATTGTCCTTTCTTACCACGGGCCAACGCATTCCCGAGGACCTGGAGCCGGCCAGTGGCTCCCGTATCGCCGCTTGGTTAATGGGCGCGACCGGGGAGAACTCCCCTTCTGGCGCCGCACCGGGCGCCAAAAGTGAGGTGATCGGTTATGCAGGCCGATAAGCGAGCCCCTTGGTCCCCCGCCCCAGGGGCATGGCAGGTGCCTCCTCCCCTCAGGGTCATCGCCATAACCTCCGGCAAAGGCGGAGTGGGAAAGTCCAATCTCGTGGTTAATCTTGGATTGGCCCTCGCGCGTCAGGGACGCAAGGTGCTACTCATTGACGCCGACCTGGGCTTGGGAAATCTTGACATCCTTCTGGGCCTGAACCCCTCCTTTACCATCCATGACGTGCTGTCCCGTCGGCGGAGCCTCGACGAGGTGCTGATAACCGGTCCTGAAGGGATCAAGATCCTGCCCGCTTCCTCCGGCATACCAGAAATGGCGGAACTGGCTCCGGAACAGAAACTGATGCTCCTGCATGAACTGGACAATTATTCGGGAACCTTGGACGTAGTGCTGATTGACACCGGAGCGGGCATTTCCCGGAACGTCCTGTTCTTTAACATTGCCGCCCAGGAAATCCTCGTGGTGGCCAATCATGAGCCAACCTCCATTACCGATGCCTATGCTCTGATAAAAGTATTGGCCACCCATCACGGTGAGCGCCGCTTCCGGCTGGTGGTCAATGGAGTGGGAAGTCCTGCTGACGGCCATCTGGTGTACCGCACCTTGTGCAAGGTCGCCGACCGTTTTCTCGGCCAGACAATTTCCCTGGATCTGTTGGGCGTAATTCCCCACGACGAAGCCATCGGAAGGGCCGTATTAAAGCAACAGCCGGTCCTCCAACTCTACCCCAAGGCCAAAGCGAGCCGCTGGATCACCGATTTGGCGGAACGATTGTGGGAATCACCCTCTTTGCCCCTGGGTGCCGGCAATATCAAGTTTTTTTGGCAGCGGTTGGCACATACGCCATTGTAAGGATCAAGGACGATGAACAAGCAGCAATTGGCTCAGGTGCAGGTGCCTGCCGGCGGGGAACAGTGGCCCCAAGTCGTAGATGCCGCTTGGCAGGAACAGATGGTGGTTCGCTATGCCCCCCTTATTAAATATATCGCCAGCCGTTTGGCCCTCCGGCTCCCCGCCCATGTTTCCCTGGACGACCTCATCAGCTCCGGGATCATCGGCCTCATTGATGCCATCCACAAGTTTGACCCTGCTAAGAACATTACTTTTAAAACGTATGCCGAATTTCGCATCAAGGGGGCAATGCTCGATGAACTGCGCAGTCTGGATTGGATTCCGCGCTCCGTGCGAAAAAAATCCCATGTTATTGAAAAGGCCTATGCCGAACTGGAGCGACATCTGGGGAGGCCGGCGGAACCCGAAGAGGTCTGCCGGACCCTGGGTCTGGAACTCCAGGAATTTTACCAGCTCCTTGATGAAACCAAGGCCATCTCCTTGGTTGACCTTGAAGGCCTATGGAAGGGAAATCGGCCGGGGCCCGATTTTTCTGATCCGGAAATCTCGGAAATCCTCCAAGACGACCATCTCCGCGATCCCTTCTTAGCCCTCCATTTCTCCGAACTCCAGGAGATCATGGTGCAGGCCATTGATTCCCTGCCTGACAAGGAGAAGTTGCTGGTGTCACTTTACTATTATGAAGAATTAACCATGAAGGAAATCGGGGAGGTCATGGGCTATACTGAATCCCGTATCTCTCAATTGCACTCCCAGGCTATGTTGAGGCTGAGGAGCAAGTTAAAGGATTTCCTCTCACCGGAAGAGAGATGATCTTCCGCCGAGGACGATGATCTGACCATGAAGTTTCTTGTGAACCTGCTGCTGTCGCTGCTTTTTCTCATCTGCCAGGTGGCTGCCGGTCGGGTGGCCGGGCCTTTTGAAGCCTTGGCGACCGAATCCCCCCAAACGCTCGGTGGGACGTGCGCTTCCGGCGCCAGTTCGACTTTGGCCCCCTTTTATCTTTTTCGGGATTGTGGTTCCCGGGGGTGGTGGGAGCGTGTTCAGATCATTTTCATTGCCCCCGGAGACCTGCAACTCAAGGAAGAACAAATGGTCCAGTTACGCCGGAGCATCTTTGAATCCTTGAAATCCGACCATAAGGCGGAAGAGCAGGAAAAATTGGTCAGAAATGCCATCAGCCGGGCATTGGGAGCCGAAATGCGAATTCATGTGCACCTACAGCGCTGTTATCTGCTGCTGCCTTAGCAGGCTGTTGAAAAACTCTTTTTCTTGATGACCGTAATTAATGCTGTGCATAATGGCAAAAAGGTGCTAAAGTCAACGATAACAATAGGTTATCCGGAGGCAGCCTTTATGCGCGGCAACGATGTGCAGCAGCAGGCCATGTTCAGCTACCTTTCCCCCGAAGCACGGGTGCCCCGAGACCATCCCTTAAGGCCCATCCGGGACATGGTGAATCAAGCCCTGCGAGAGCTGTCCGGGGAGTTCCAGGCCA
>FWPV01001762.1_pt1 | contig 57067 bp, 44 predicted proteins | sample 2228371 | NCBI WGS metagenome assembly FWPV01 (sample SAMEA103939776, study PRJEB20133) | metagenome
ACCTAAGACGTTGACTAAGGTATTCAGGCGACCGCGGTGCGCCATACCGATAATACAGTCTTTGGCGCCCTGCTCACCGGCACGGTGGATCATCGCTTTGATCATCGGCACCATAGCGTCGCCGCCTTCCAGACCAAAACGTTTGGCACCCGGGAATTTGGCCGATAAATAACGCTCTAAACCGTCGGCAGCAACCAGACCTTTTAAAATCTGAGCTTTGGTCGCTTTGTCATAATTAGGGGTCGAACGCACTGACTCTAAACGTTGTTGGATCCAACGTTTTTCATCAGTGGACACAATATGCATATATTCAGCACCGATAGAACCACAATAAGTAGTCTCCAGCGCTTTCACCAGTTCACCCAGTTTCATCGTTTCAGTGCCGGCTACAAAAGAGCCCACATTAAACTCGGTGTCAAAATCATCCTGGCTTAAATCATGGAAAGATAATTCTAAATCGCGCACCCGTGGACGTTTCCACAGCTCCAGCGGATCCAGTTTGGCATGTTGGTGGCCACGGAAACGGAAAGCATTAATCAGTTGCAGAACCTTGACCTGACGGCTATCACCGCCACCTGTTGCCACCACCACTTCACGGTGTTTATTTTTGGCAAGTTCAGCAAACTGCTGACGGATCTCGGAATGCCGGGATTCCAGTTCTACACCATCAATTTTTGGTAATTTTGCGAAGAACTCGCGCCATTCATCACCAACACTGGTAGGTTCAGCTAAGTAGGATTCATAGAGTTCATCTACATAGGCCATGTTGCCACCGCCAAGATGAGAAGACTCCAACCACGCCTTCATTACACCTTCGTGCATTTACTTTCCCTTATCTCGAAGCACCTGGAAAAAAGTAGCAAAAAAATAGCCATGGAACAGGTTTGATGGCTATTTTTTCCTGGTTGGCGGTCACTGACCCAGCTGGCCGCCGTTCATTGTGTTACATCAGCTGTCAGAAAAGGGGCGCTTTACAGCGCCCGGTTTAATAACATCGATTTGATTTGACCAATGGCTTTGGTCGGGTTTAACCCTTTTGGACATACGTTGACACAGTTCATGATACCGTGGCAGCGGAATACGCTGAATGCGTCGTCCAAATCGTTTAACCGTTGTTCTGTTGCTGTGTCACGGCTGTCCGCCAGGAAGCGGTATGCATGTAACAAACCAGCCGGGCCGATGAACTTGTCAGGGTTCCACCAGAATGATGGGCACGACGTTGAACAACAGGCACACAGAATACATTCGTATAAACCGTCAAGCTTTGCGCGCTCTTCCGGTGATTGCAGATATTCACCGGCAGGTGGTAAATCGTCGTTGATTAAATATGGTTTTACTTTCTCGTACTGAGTGTAAAACTGAGACATATCAACCACTAAGTCGCGCACCACAGGTAAACCTGGCAGCGGACGGATCACCAGCTTACCACCTTTACCTTTGCCTAACGCAGACAATGGTGTGATACAAGCCAGACCGTTTTTACCGTTCATGTTCAGGCCATCTGAACCACAAACACCTTCACGGCAGCTGCGACGGAAAGATAAGGTTGGGTCTTGCTCTTTTAATTTCAACAGTGCATCTAACACCATCATGTCGCGACCTTCCGGATTATCCAGCACATAGTCCTGCATCCGTGGCGCATTATCGACATCAGGGTTGTAACGGTAGATAGAGAATTCTAACTTCGTCATTCTGTATCCCTCTTAGTAAGTACGGGCTTTAGGTGGGAAAGCCGGACGGAACTTAGGTTCCATATTCACTTTCCGCTTAAACATAGACTCAGTGTCCGGTGAGTAGACGCTGTGGCATAACCAGTTGTCGTCATCACGGTCCGGGAAGTCAAAGCGAGCGTGGGCGCCACGGCTCTCAGTTCTGTAGTTGGCAGCAACTGCAGTTGAGAATGCGGTTTCCATCAGGTTGTCCAGTTCCAGACACTCGATACGCTGGGTGTTAAACTCAGCACTCTTGTCGTCCAGACGGGCATATTTCAGCCGCTCACGGATCACTTTTAACTGCTCTAAGCCTTCAGCCATTGCCTTACCTTCACGGAATACCGAGAAGTTCAGTTGCATACATTGCTGTAAGTCTTTTTTGATTTGCGCCGGATCTTCACCCTGGCCTGCTTTGCTGTCTTCCCAACGTTGAGTACGGGCTAAAGCAGCTTGCAGATCGGAGTCAGAAGCGTCGCGATATTCAGAAGTTGCAGCCAGTGCTTCACCCAGGTGTAAACCTGTAGCGCGACCGAATACAACTAAGTCTAATAAGGAGTTACCACCTAAGCGGTTCGCACCGTGTACAGATACACAGGCAATTTCACCACAGGCAAATAAACCTGGTACTACAGCCTCAGAGCCATCCGGTTTTGGATGAATCACCTGACCATGGACGTTGGTTGGAATACCACCCATCATATAGTGACAGGTTGGAATTACCGGAATTGGCTCTTTTACCGGGTCAACGTGAGCGAAAGTACGGGACAACTCACAAATACCTGGTAAGCGGCTTTCTAAAACTTCTTCACCTAAGTGGTCCAGCTTCAGCTTGATATGCGGGCCCCATGGACCATCACAACCACGGCCTTCACGGATTTCCGTCATCATAGAACGGGCAACCACGTCGCGACCTGCCAGGTCTTTGGCGTTTGGTGCATAACGTTCCATAAAACGCTCGCCATCTTTATTCAGCAGGTAACCACCTTCACCACGACAGCCTTCAGTCACCAGTACACCTGCACCGGCAATACCTGTTGGGTGGAATTGCCACATTTCCATATCCTGCAGCGGCACACCGGCACGCAGCGCCATACCAACACCGTCACCGGTGTTAATGTGCGCGTTGGTGGTTGACGCAAAAATACGGCCGGCACCACCAGTCGCTAAAACAACTGCGCGGGATTTGAAATAAACGATTTCGCCACTTTCGATGTCAATCGCAGTACAACCTACTACTGCGCCATCCTGGTTTTTCACCAGATCCAGGGCATACCACTCAGAAAATACCTGAGTTTTGTTTTTTACGTTTTGCTGATACAGCAGGTGTAATAAAGCGTGACCGGTACGGTCAGCAGCGGCTGCAGTACGGGCGGCTTGTTCACCACCAAAATTCTTGGACTGACCACCAAAAGGACGCTGATACACACGGCCATTCTCAAAACGGGAGAATGGTAAACCCATGTTCTCAAGTTCAGTGATGGCTTCAGGGCCGGTTTTACACATATATTCAATAGCGTCCTGGTCACCGATATAGTCGGAACCTTTGACGGTATCAAACATGTGCCATTCCCAGTTGTCCGGGTGAGAGTTACCTAACGCAACAGTGATACCACCTTGCGCAGATACAGTGTGAGAACGGGTTGGGAACACTTTAGATAACAAAGCGCAGGTTAAACCTGATTCAGTAATTTGCAGAGCAGCGCGCATACCTGCACCACCTGCGCCAATTACCACGGCATCAAATTCGCGAACTGGAATATTCAATTAAGCACCCCACATAACAAACAGGCCAACAGCGACATAACCAAAAGCGATGGTGTACAGCACAAATTGCAGCACAGCACGTAATGTCGATGATTTTACGTAGTCAGTCAGTACCTGCCACAGACCAATTTTGGTGTGAACAGCGATACAAACCAGCGCCAGTAAAGTAAAGGCTTTTACCAGAACATTAGAAAACAAGGCTTTCCAGCCTTCATAGGTAATTTCCGGGGTGCAAAGGAAATAACCAAGGATAAACAGGGTGTACAGCGTTAAAATGACTGCTGTAGCGCGCAATGACACATAATCTTGTACGCCATCACGTTTTAACGATGCTTGATTCAGAACCATAACCAGACTCCAGCTAATACGGCCAATACAACCCACAGGGCTAAAGCAACTTTAGCGCTGAGTTTGCCCGACTCTAATTCTTCCCAATGGCCCATATCCATGATCAGGTGGCGCACGCCGCCGACCAGGTGATAAATCAGCACTGTGATGGTACCCCAGGCAATGAACTTGGCGATAAAAGAAGTCATGACTTCTTTAACCAGTGCAAAACCCTCGGCAGAAGACAGAGATACAGCCCAAGCCCAGATCACGAAAATCAGCGCAAAAAACATTGCGACGCCGGTTACACGATGCAGGATGGATGCAGTTGCCGTTACCGGCATGGATATAGTGGTTAGATCAAGATTTACAGGTCTTTGCTTTTTCACAGTTTCTTGCCTATCGACGCCCTATTCTGAGCTTTGTTGTCATTATACGTTGCTGCATAAACAGTCAACACCCAATGGATATACAGGCTACAGCGTGGAGTGGTTCAGCCCAATTTTTTATCTATCGGTCAGTGAACTGATTCAGAACCCGCGACAGTATATATTTCACGAGTCGGGATTACAATTTATGTTTAATTTTGTTGAAGAAAATCCACCGCAGTCACGGTATCTGTTTTGACAGAATTGGCAATACGACTAGAGTCGAATACTTATTGTGCAGTTAAGCATTAAAATTGACTTTTATGCCCCAGTTGCGGGTAGAATAAGAATTCCTACCGGTTAAACCAATAACAACACAGGAGAAATCCAATGGCAGATAAAAAAGCTGTCGTGCATATCGAAGGCCTGGCGCCTATCGAACTGCCAATTTACTCGGGCACGGCAGGCACAGATGTGATCGACGTACGCGCCTTGGGTCAGCATGGTTACTTCACCTTCGATCCGGGCTTTATGTCCACAGGCTCTTGTGAATCAAAAATCACTTATATCGACGGCGACAACGGCGTGTTATTACACCGTGGTTACCCGATTGAGCAGCTGGCGGTGAAGTCGGACTATCTGGAAACCTGTTATTTGTTATTGGAAGGCGAGCTGCCAACCAAGGCTCAATATGACAACTTCACCCACGTGATCACCCGTCACACCATGGTGCACGAAAAACTGGCATCATTCTTCCAGGGTTTCCGCGTAGACGCTCACCCAATGGCGATGCTGTGTGGTGTGGTTGGTGCTATGTCGTCCTTTTACCACTCAGATTTAAATGTGAACGACCCTGAGCAGCGTAAACGTTCTGCCCACCGTTTAATTGCCAAGCTGCCGACTATTGCAGCCATGGCTTACAAATACACCATTGGTCAGCCATTTGTGTATCCGCGTAACGACTTAAGCTACGCCGAAAACTTCCTGCATATGATGTTTTCTGTGCCAGCCGAAGAATATAAAGTCAGCCCAATCCTGGCAAAAGCCATGGATCGCATCTTTATGCTGCATGCGGACCATGAACAAAACGCTTCAACCTCAACAGTACGTTTAGCCGGTTCTTCTGGCGCTAACCCTTATGCCTGTATCGCCGCTGGTATCGCGTCGTTATGGGGCCCGGCTCATGGCGGCGCCAACGAAGCCTGTTTAGTGATGCTGCAGGAAATCGGCTCTGTTGACCGTATTCCAGAGTTTGTGGCCCGTGCTAAAGATAAAAACGACTCTTTCCGTCTGATGGGTTTTGGTCACCGTGTTTATAAAAACTTTGACCCACGCGCCAAAGTGATGCGTGAAACCTGCCACGAAGTGTTAAAAGAGCTGAATATCAAAGATCCACTGCTGGATGTAGCAATGGAGCTGGAGCGTATCGCGCTGTCAGACCCGTACTTCATCGAGAAAAAACTGTACCCGAACGTCGATTTCTACTCTGGCATTATCTTAAAAGCCATTGGCATTCCAACCAGCATGTTCACCGTGATTTTTGCGATGAGCCGCACTGTTGGCTGGATTTCGCACTGGGATGAAATGTTATCCGACAAAGGCCACAAAATTGGCCGTCCACGTCAGCTGTATACCGGTTATACCGCCCGTGATTTTGTCGATATTGCCAAACGTTAAATTTCGTTTGTTAAAAAAAGCGCCTGCAGGCGCTTTTTTTATGTCTGTGATTTTTAAAAGCGGATTCGTCACATCATTATGTCCGTTTGCAAATAACGTTATCCCCAGCGGCAAGCTTGCCGCATCTGGCAAAACAAGGCAAAATCCGCCTTTGCATAACGGCTTGTCAGGTGTGTTTTGAGTTTTGATGTAGAGGCCTTTCGCGCCGAATTTTCGTTTTTTCAACAGCATCCGGATTGGGTCTATCTGGACAGCGCCGCTACTATGCATAAACCTGATGCGGTGATCAAAGCTGAAGTTGAATTTTATCAACAGCATAACAGCAACGTCCATCGTGGTGCCCATCAGTTAAGCCAACAGGCAACCCAGTTATTTGAACAGGCCCGCGACACAGTCGCTTTAGCGCTCAATGTCAGACGTCGGGAAGAAATTATCTGGACCAGCGGCGCCACAGAGGCGCTGAATCTACTGGCTTGCGGCCTGATGGGCACAGTGTTAAAACCGGGCGATCGCATTCTGTTAACCTGCCTTGAACATCATGCCAATATTGTGCCCTGGCAATTTTATTGTCAGCAGCACGGCGTGCTCATTGATGTAGTGCCACTGACGAATGAACTTGAGCTCGATATTGCAGCATTTCAACAACTGCTTGAGCTCAAACCCAAAGTGGTGGCGATGGCCGAAGTATCCAATGTGCTTGGCACTATTTCGCCTGTTGCACAGCTGGTACAACTGGCTAAAGCTGCAGGCGCCATCACTGTGATTGACGGTGCCCAGGGTATCGTCTGGCAGCGGCCGGATATGCAGGCACTGGACGCCGATTTTTACGTATTTTCTGGTCATAAATTGTACGGCCCTACCGGCATTGGTGTGCTGTACGGCCGTTACGAGCTGCTTAACAACCTCAAGCCGCTGCGTTATGGCGGCGAAATGATTAAAACCGTGAGTTTTACCGGCACCACCTTAAACCAGCTGCCTTACAAACTGGAAGCAGGTACACCTAATATTGCTGGAGCTATTGGCCTTGCAGCTGCGGTCAGCTGGTTAAACAACTTTGATAGCGCAGCACTTACAGCACACAAGCAACAACTTTTTACTGAGTTATATCTGGGATGCCAGGCTATCAAAGGCCTACAACTATTGTCACCACAGCAAAATAACGCCGGTATTCTGGCTTTAAATATCAAAGGTGAACATCCAACAGATGTAGCCGCGTTGTTAAACGAGCAAAAAATTGCGGTGCGCGCCGGTACTCACTGCGCTATGCCGCTCTTTCAGGCGCTGCAACTGCCAGGTGCTGTACGTTTATCGCTGGCTGCCTATAACAACAGCCATGACATAAAACGCACGCTACAGGCACTTGAACAAACAGTGGAGTTATTGCAATGACTGCCCATGAGCTTATTTTGCAAAGTAAAGCCCCCTACACCGCCATTGCAAAGCACGAACTGCCAGCCATTGCGGCAAGCAGCGACTGGCAAAACAAATACCGTATTTTGATGAATCTGGGCAAACAACTGCCGGTATTTAGCAGCGATCTTCAGCGTGACGAATTATTGATTGCCGGTTGCGACAGCAAAGCCTGGTTATTGCATCAATACGACGGTATAACACAAAAACACTATTGGGCCTTTGATAGTGAAGCCCGGGTCGTCAAAGGTTTGGTTGCACTGGCCATTTGTCAGTTAAACGGTTTGTCTAACACTGAATTAGCAAAGATAGACTTCACTGCTTTGCTCAGGCCACTTGGCCTTTACCAGAATATCAGCCCATCCAGACAAAATGGTTTACAGGCTGTGCTTGATAAAATGGCCGAGCAAATCAAAGCAGCAAGCTGACGCCAAAAAGCAGAAGCAGCGGCACGGCCGAGACAGTGCCAAACCATTGTTGTTACATTATTTTTGCGCTAGCTGTTTGGGGTAACAGATTCGTTTTTGGCTGCCAAAGCCGCTTCTTTGGCCGCTAAATAGGCTTTATCGGCCAGCTTTCTAAGCACTCTGGATACTGCAACAAACGCAAAACTGGCGGTGACGACGGTCACAGCGCCAAAACCACCACTGCAATCAAGCCGCATTGCGGTTGGTTGTTCATCGCTCACTTCAGGTTTTGCCAGACAAACTGTGCCATCTGCTGCCGGATAGGTCAGCTGCTCGGTCGAATACACAGCGTCTATACCAAAACGCCGTTTGACATTACGGCTGTAGTTGTAGTCACGGCGCAGGTTATTGCGCACTTTGGCAAGGAGCGGGTCATTGATAGTCTGGCTTAAATCTGCCAGCTGAATTTGAGTTGGATCTGTCTGACCACCGGCGCCGCCTATAGTCACCAGCGGAATTTTATTGCGTTTACAATGAGCTATCAGCGCTGTTTTTGCCTTAATCGCATCAATGGCATCAATCACATAACTAAAGTCTTTGCTCATTAATTCAAACAAATTGTCGGCTGCAACAAAGTCGGTTACCTGATGCACCACACAAGATGGGTTAATTTGCAAAATGCGTTCAGCCATCACTGCTACTTTATCCTGGCCGATAGTGTCTGTGAGTGCGTGCAGCTGACGATTGACGTTGCTGATACAGATATCGTCCAGATCAATTAAGGTAATTTCGCCAATACCTGAACGTGCCAGCGCTTCTGCCGCCCAGCTGCCCACACCACCAATGCCCACCACACAAACATGGGCTTTGGCAAAAGCGTCCAGCGCCTTGACGCCATATAAACGGCCGATACCGGCGAAACGTAATAAATAATCTGACATCTGTTGTGTTTTACACCTTAAAAATTCCGCTTTTGGTTGCGGTTAAACTTCATCCAGAGTGATGCTTTCAGAACAAAAATCCGGCTGACTGAATGAATGACTCTCTATGCCGGAGAGCTTTTTTACTGCTGGCATTTGATACTGTGGCCAGCTTAACTGCCAGGGTTTATCCCAAATGGCCAACTGTTGTTGCACAGCTTCAGTTAAAAAATACTGCCCGGCATCCGGCCTTTGCACAAATTGCCACTCGGTGCCGCCATCCTTAAAACACAAGGCATAAGCATGCAGATACACCCGGTCGGCAGCAGCGGCCTGATACAACTCGTCACCTAATATAGGCGCCGACACCGACTTGAGCGCCACCCTGATTTGATGGGTTTTGCCGCTAAAAGGTTTAATCAGATAAAGCCTGAGGCCGGCTGGCAAGGCATTGTCCTGTTCCTTTCCATCTTGAATTTCTGCAACTTTGCTCTGAGCAGCATCAAAACCTGCTGAAATAAAATAACTGACCGCCGGATTCTGCTGACTACTCAGCAGTTTATAAGCACCGCGCCGGGCCGGCGCCATATCGCCTTTAACCCAGCCTTGTTTTTTTTGTGCTTTGCCAGCGCTAAGCGCCAGATAAAATTTTTGTATCTGCTGTGTCTGAAATAACACCGATAATCTGGCTGCCGCCTGGGGACTGCGGGCAAACAGAATCAGCCCTGAAGTGACTTTATCCAGCCGGTGCACCGGGTATAGTGCAAAACCAAGCGCTTGTTCGGCTTGTACCACCAAACCAGCGTCCTGCTCAGAATGAAAACTGACGCCGGGAGCTTTATTCAGCACCACAAAATCATCGTGGCTAAACACCAGGTTAAAAGCAGGTGCGCTCACGCCAGCAACTCTTTGGCATACAGATTGGCATGGGCTAAGTCAGCCGGAGTATCAACCCCTACAGGCGGCACCGAGCTTGCTTCTGCAACATGAATGGCTTCGCCCTGCCACAACACTCTCAGTTGTTCCAGGCATTCGATCTGCTCCAGCTCAGACACAGGCCAGCGCACATAATCCTGAATAAAACCAGCACGATAAGCATAAATGCCAATATGGCGGCGGTATATTTGTGACGTTTTAGCGCTGTAGGCGCCATCACGGTCAAAAGGCATCACACTGCGGCTGAAATACAGCGCATAACCGTTTTTATCTGTGACCACTTTCACCACATTGGGGTTATCCACTTCATGTTGTGCACTGATAGGCACAGACAAAGTGGCCATCCGCGCTTTGTTTTGCTGCGCCAGATTGTTTGCCACCTGATGGATAATTTCTGGCGGAATAAAGGGCTCATCCCCCTGCACATTCACCACCACAGTGTCCGGGCTGAGTTGCAGTAGCTCCACCACTTCGGCCAAACGTTCAGTCCCTGAATTATGACTTTCGCGGGTCATCAGCACTTCTGCGCCAAAAGCACGGGCAACGTCCGCCACCTGCGGATGGTCAGTGGCAATCACCACTTTGGCGGCGCCACTTTGCTGTGCCTGTTGCCACACCCACTGGATCATCGGTTTACCGCCGATATCAGCCAGTGGTTTGCCCGGTAGTCTGCTGCTGGCGTAGCGCGCCGGGATCACCACTACAAAAGCCATGGTTCTACCTCGGCCGCACTGAGTTCGCGGCTTTCTGAACTTAATAACACAGGAATATCCTGTTTGATCGGATAAGCCAACCGATCAAAGGTGCAAATCAGCTGCTGATTGGGTTTGTCCAGCTTCAGTCTGCCTTTACATAAAGGACAGGCAATAATGTCTAACAATGCAATATTAAAGGCCATAACGACTCCACAGCTGTGATAGTTTGGCGGCAAGCAAGTCCTGCGCTGCCTGAGGGATACGGGCACTCACCGGTAAATAAAACCAGTCGGCTTTGGCAAAAGGCCGGCATTTCACCGCATCTTTTTCCGTCATTAATAAGGGGCCGGTGAGGCCTGCAAGATCATCAGCGCTAAAGGCATGATGATCCGGGAAAAAATGTGCTTTATCAGTGTGATACCCCATTTGGGCTGCACTGCGGGTAAAACGGCGCGGATTGCCGATACCAGTCACCAGGGTCACTGCAGCACCAGGCAAAAGTTTCTGTTGTTCATCCAGCAAAGCGCTGGCCCGGGCTGGCTGCAACTCAAAAGTATAAGGGGTGTGGCTGCTGGGCAAAGCGTTTGACAACACTAAATCCGCGTTCTTTAACCGCCAGGCACCTTCGCGCAAGGGCCCGGCCGGCAATAACAAACCATTCCCCAGGCCACGGCTGCCATCCAGCAGCACAATTTCTAAGTCGCGATAAAGCGCATAATGCTGCAGGCCATCATCCGACACAATAATGTTGCAGTCTTTTTGCAAGAGCAAATAACGTGCGGCCGCCACTCTGTCAGGACACACCACCACAGGGCAGCCGCTTCTGCTGGCCAGTAAATAAGGCTCATCCCCGACAGTAGACGGATTGTCATGTTGTACATCCACCAGCTTTGGCGCTTTAATTGTGACACCATAACCGCGGCTGACAATACCGGGTTTCCAGCCCTGCTGGCGTAGGTAGTCACACAACCACAAAGTTACGGGTGTTTTGCCGGTACCGCCCACCGAAATATTGCCAACCACCACCACAGGCACCGGCAGTTTGCTGGTTTTCAGCACACCGGTTTTAAACAGATGGCGGCGCAGTGCGCTTATCAGCGCAAACAGCACACTCAAAGGCCACAACAACCAGCTCCAGCCATAAGGCTGATACCAGCTGCGCTCCAGCGCTGTCATGCAGTTTCTCCAAACTGCATCTTATACAAACTGGCGTAATAGCCATTTTGTGCCAGCAATTCACTATGGTTACCCCTTTCAACAATCTGGCCCTGATCCATCACCAAAATAAGGTCGGCATTTTCTATCGTAGATAAACGGTGTGCTATCACCAGATTAGTGCGGTTTTTCAGCAGTTCATCAAGCGCCGCCTGAATTTTGCGCTCAGATTCGGTATCCAAAGCTGAAGTGGCTTCATCCAGCACCAGCACAGGTGACTGGCGCAATAAAGCACGGGCAATGGCAATACGCTGGCGCTGACCGCCGGATAAAGTCACGCCATTTTCGCCAATTTCAGTATCCAGCCCTTTGAGCATCTGACCGGCAAACTCCATCACATGAGCTTTTTCCGCCACATCCAGCAGGCGCTCTTTTGTAAGTTCACCCTGAAAACCATAAGCAATGTTATTGGCGATAGTGTCATTAAACAGCACCACATGCTGCGACACCACGGCAATCTGACGACGTAACGAATCTAAAGTACAGTCTTTGGTATTGATGCCATCGAGCAGAATTTCACCTTGCTCCACTTCATAAAAACGCGGCAACAAACTGGAAATAGTGGTTTTGCCACTGCCGGAGCGGCCCACCAGCGCCACTGTCTGGCCTGCGGTCACACTAAAGTTAATGTCTTTAAGCACCTGCTTTTCATGGCCTGGGTAGTTAAAACTCAGATTGCGAAACTCAATATTGCCCTGCACTCTGTCCAGCTCCCTGGTGCCGGTGTCGCGCTCCGGCATTTCATCCAGCACAGAAAATACTGTTGCAGCTGCTGCCATACCTTTTTGGAAGTCACTATTCACTGTGGTCAGTTGTTTCAGAGGTTTAAGCAACAGCATCATCGAGGTAATAATTTCGGTAAACATGCCCGGTGTTAAGGTATCGAGCATTTCCGGAAAGCTGGCCAGATAAATCACAAAAGCCAGCGCAAAAGAAGCGATCACCTGAATCACCGACACACTGAGCGCGCGGGTGGCCTCCAGTTTTACATCCAGCCGGCGGTTAGAGTTATTCACCTCTTCAAAACGTTTGGCTTCTAAGCTTTTGCCACCAAAAGATAAAATCACTTTATGGCCGTTCAGCATCTGCTCGGCACTGGAAGTTACCTGCCCCATAGCACCTTGCATATTGTTACTGATCTGACGAAAACGGCGCGACACATGCGACACAATCAGCGCTATCACAGGGGCTATCACCAGGAAAATCGCCGATAACTGCCAGCTGTTATAAAACATCAAAGCCAGCAGGCCAATGACAAAAGCACCTTCGTGGATCAGCACCACCAGGGCTTTACTGGAAGCTTGTTTAATTTGTTCGGCATCATAGGTAATACGGGAAATCAGCTCGCCGGTGGAGTGCTGGTCGTGGTAACTGACCGGCAAAGCCAGCATTTTTTCAAACAGCTGCTGGCGCAAGTCTTTGACAATATGGGTGCCCGACCAATTCAGGCAATAACTGGCAATAAAGTGAAACACGCCGCGCAATAAAAACAGCACTATCACGGCCACAGGCGCCAGCGCCAGATAATCCATATCCCGCTGGGTAATACCACGGTCAATAAACTGGTCAAATTGTGACAGGAAAAACACATCAACTGAGGCATAACCAATCATGCCCAAAATGGCGACCAAAAAACCAAACCGATAATGTTTTAAATAACCAAGCAGACGCCGGAAGGTCGAAGCAGAGCTCTGATGAGTAGACAAAATAACATCCTGACAATGAAAGACAATTGCATTCTACCTTGTTGTTGCAGCGGTTTCAGCACCAAAGGGCAGATTTTCCAGCCATTTTACCAGCCTTGTTGGCCTGACGGCCTTCAGCTCTAACTGTTCTTTGCTAAAACGAAGCTGCATTGCGCCCATGTCGGCGCTGTTATAAAGCGGAACCTGTAATAACGACAACCGGGCTTGCACTTCTTTTGATGGATGCTGATAGGGATTGGCAAATCCGGCACTATTCAGTGCAAGCCTGGGTGCAAGCTGCTGTAAAAACCTCAGCTGATTGGAGCTTTTGCTGCCATGGTGGGAAAGCAGCAGCACATCGGTACCAAGCTCAGGGTTGAAGGCCAGTAGTTTCTGCTCTGTGGCGCTACTGATATCGCCGGTCAGCAGCACTGACCAGCCCTCAATTTCCAGCTTCAATACACAGGACTGATCATTTTTTACATCAGATACCGCAGGCCCTGGCGGCCACAGCACCTGCAGTGAAAACTGCTGCCACACAGCTGGCAGCTGCCGGCAATTGAGTTCTGGCATAACTGCGGCCACGTCTGTCACCAGCCTGGCGCCTGGATAAGCGCGGCGTAATAACGCCAGATGTCCGCTGTGGTCACTGTCATTGTGACTCAGGATCAGATAATCCAGCTGGTGCACGCCCTGATAGCGCAAATACGGCAACACAGCTGCTTCAGTGGCACTGTAACTGCCATAGCGCGGGCCAAAATCATACAGCAAGCCATGCTTACCCTGCTGCAATAAAACGGCTGTGCCCTGCCCGACATCTATAAGATGCAGCTGCGCTGCTGGTTTGAGGTTTATGGTGAATAACAAAGGCAAAGACAACACCATCAGCAACGGCAAGATGCGGTTCCTTACCGGTAACAACAATAACAAAAGAGCGGCCATCAACAGCAAGGTGAATACAACACCGGATTGCGGCACACTCCACCACCAGTTCGCTTCTGCACAATAATGTAACCAAAGCAACAAAGGTTGCAGCAACACATCAACCAGCTGCCATAACAGCGTGAGCGGCCAGGGACAGAAAGATTGTAAAAAAAACACCAGTAACAACAGCGGGATCACCAGCAAACTGCACCAGGGTACAAACAGCAGGTTCGACAATAACGACAGCGGCGCAATGCCCTGAAAAAACAATAAGCCAAGTGGCAGCATCAACAATGAAAAAATCAGCTGGTAGCGTAAAAACCCCAGCAACATGGAGCGCATGCCTTTTGCCGGCGGATAACGCCAGCCCAGATAAAACACCAGCGCCACCGCCAGCACCGACAACCAAAAACTCAGACTCAATAGCCAAAATGGTTGCAGCAATAACAACAGCGCCGCCACCAACAGACAAAACTGACGGCCGGAACTGCGTCGCCAGCATAATTTCAGCAGCACCAACAGCACCAGCGCCAGCAAAGCACGCACTGTCGGCACCGCATAACCGGCCATGGCACTATAAAGCCAGGCCGCCAGCAGCGCGGTGCCAAGCGCCAGGCTAAAACGCCACCACCAGCGCTTTATCAGCAACGCCCAGCCATACTGACTTAGCAGCACCCAGCCAAACACCAGCGCTATATGCATACCGGAGATTGAAATCAGATGACCAAGACCGGTGGCCTGAAGCCCAAGCCATAACTCGTCACTGAAAGGCCGTTCACCCAGCGTCAGCGCTAGTATCAACGCTTTGCTTTGAAAATCGCCAAGCGCGACATCCAGCTGATTAAACAGCTGTTGTCGCAGTGAAATGTCAGCGCCCAGTAACTTCGGTTCCGCCAATTCGCCCGACGATTGCACCGTAGCCTGCGCCACCAGACCCGATACCAGTGCCTGCGCTTCGGCCCAGCCGCTGCCAGGGTTGGCTAAACCTCTGATCACTTTAAGTTTTACCGGAAGCTGCCATTGCTGACCTTGCTGTAGCTTCACCGGCGCCTGAAACCAGCGCACCAGCAATAAAGCGCCGGCACCAGGCTGTGCTTTATCCTTTACAGTTTCACTGAGCTGTAATATAAACCTGCTGCCACCGTCATAGTGCTGCGTAATACTGACAACAGTTCCGGCCACTATTGTGCTATGCTGCGCCAGCACCTGCTGACTGGTCGTGCTGTACTGCTGTAGCTGGATACTCAGACTGGTAAGATAAAGGCACAAGCCGGCCCCAAACCAGCAACGAAGCGGGATGCAAATGAATAACAGGCTCAAGGGCCAGTACCAGTCAGGGATTGCAGGTAACAACAAAGTAATAAGGCTTCCTGCCAGGATCCCAACACAGCATGATTCCATCTTCATAGTTGGTAACTAATTTGGTAACAAAGTTGTAATGGCTAAAAACTTTATAAAAAAATACTTACCAGATCCGGACTCGATCAAAAATCATCAATCGATGCAGATCTTTGGCAAGCTGCTGCACGACGGTAACTTATGGCACCTGCACCGCCGCTCGGCGCGGGGGGCTTTTGCCGCCGGTTTATTTGCCGCCCTGATGCCAATGCCCGGCCAGACTGTATTGGCAGCAGCACTGGCCATCTTATTCCGGGTCAATATCCCTATTGCAGTGGCGCTGTGCTGGGTAACCAACCCCTTTACTATGGCACCAATTTTTTACATCTGTTACAACATTGGAACATTTGTGTTAGGACAGCCCCCGCACGACATTCATTTTGAAGTGACCACCGAATGGCTGATTGAAAGTGTCAGTACTGTGGGTAAACCTTTTTTAATTGGCAGTCTGATTTTTGCAGCTTTTGTCTCGGCCTTGTCCTGGTTCACTATTGATGCGTTCTGGCGCCTGGGTGTAGCCAGAGCATGGCGTAAAAGAGCTGAACAACGCTCAGAAAAAAGCGCAGACAAAACAGATAAATCCTGAAGATCCGGCACAAGCAGGCCAGGTGCCTGCTTGTCTGAACATGCACTGCATCTTTGCAGATAAATGAGCCTGTTGATGGCAAAACCCTGGTATAAATCTTTTATTCCCGACAGCAGCACACTGCAGCAACATCCGTCGCTACAACGCTTTGGCCCGGCGCTGCAACGTCCGTCGTTGTGGCATTTGTCCCGACGCTCTGCCCGCGCTGCCGTTGCTGTGGGTTTATTCTGCGCCATGCTGCCCATTCCGGTGCAAATGTTATTGGCAGCTTTTTTTGCTATTTGGTTGCGTGGCCATTTGCCGCTCACTATCGCGCTGGTGTGGCTGAATAACCCTGTGACCATAGCGCCGATTTTTTATGCAGGTTACAAATTTGGCAGCTGGATGCTGGGAACAACAGCCAAACAGCTGGAGTTTGAACTCAGTAGCCAGTGGTTGTGGGCACAGCTCTCCGACATCGGCCTGCCGCTGTTGCTGGGCAGTGTCAGTCTGGGCTTATTGCTTGGATTAACGGGCGCACTGCTGCTGGATTTTTGTTGGCGGATACGTCTGAAAAAGCGTTGGGCAGCCAGAGCCCACAGGCATTAAGCGGCATTAGCGCTGCCCCAGCACCCGGGCGGGATCCACATAAGCTGCACGGGATGCCGGATACAAAGTCGCCATCAGGCTTAACAACAAGGCCACACCGACCGTCAACAGCACATCCTGAACATGCAGTTCAGAGGGTAAATAATCAATAAAATAAATGGTGGGATCTAACAGCTGTAAACCAAACAATTTGCCGGCTACAGCATAGATATGTTCAATTTGCCAGGCCAGAATAATACCAACCAAAGCGCCCATCACAGTACCTTTGACACCATTGAGCCAGCCTAACCACATAAAAGCGCGCACTATCACCCCAGGCTCTGTGCCCATGGTCAGCAAAATAGCGATGTCACTTTCTTTTTCCCGCACCGCCATCACTAAAGTGGCCACTATGTTAAAACAAGCCACTGCTATCACCAGCGCCAGCACCAGATACAAAATGCTGCGGACCATCTGAATGTCCTGATACAAGTGCCCCTGGGTACGAAACCAATCCAGCATATACACATAATCTTCAGCCTGATTGCCAAGTTCGCGCGCTATATTACCGGCCTGAAAAATGTCCTGAATTTTAAAAGCATAACCTTCTACTTGCCCTGGCGACAAGCTTAACCATTCACCCAGCGCATCCAGATCCACCCAGACTTGCTGATAATCCAGCTGACCACCAATACCGGCAATGGCCACCACTTCCAAACTGACGTTTTTCTGACTGGCGAGCTCGCCTTGTTCAGATAACTGCGGCAACATCAACTGCACCGTATCGCCAACTTTGGCTGACAATTCAGTGGCAATGCCCTGCCCCAGTACTATCTGACTAGCGCCAAGCTGACTGAGATCACCTTGCTGAATAAAATCACCGAGCCGGCTGATGCCATGTTCAAATTGTGGGTGAATACCGCGTACCGACGCTGCTTTTACTTTGCTGCCCAAACGCAACATGCCGTCGGATTGAATAAAAGGCGCACCCGCCACCACGCCTGGTGTTTTAACCAGTTGCTGCAGCTTGGGTTGCCAGTTATTGATGGGTTGATCCACCGCCAGCAATTCCACATGTGGGATCACCGACAATAATTTGTTTTTTAGTGCCGCTTCAAAACCATTCATCACAGACAAAGCCAAAATCAGAATGGCCACACCAAGGCCGATGCCCCAGGTGGAAGACGCCGAAATAAAGCGGATAAAAGCACTGCTGTTGCGGGTATGGCGATAACGGCGCGCCAGTTGCCAGGATAAACTGGCTGTGAAAATGGGAAGCTTGTGCAACATGCTAAAGACTCAGAATTTCAAAAGACTTTGTCAGCGGCTCGGTTAAGCGGCCATCCTGCATAAAAAGCTGCCGATCTAACCTTTTTGCCAGTTGCTGGTCATGCGTCACCACCACAAAGCTGGTGCCGAGCTCCTGATTCAGCTCGCGCATCAGCTGATAAATGCTTTCTGCGGTTTGATGATCCAGATTACCTGTCGGCTCGTCGGCAAGCACCAGCGCAGGTTTACCCACCATAGCCCTGGCTATGGCCACCCGCTGGCGTTCACCACCGCTAAGCTCACCCGGTCTGTGACTGATCCTGTGGCCAAGCCCGACCCTTGCCAGCATCTGTTCGGCCTGGCTTTTGGCATTTTTGCTGTTTTCACCACGAATAAGCAGCGGCATCATCACGTTTTCAACAGCGGTAAAATCCATCAGCAGGTGGTGAAACTGGTAAATAAAACCCAGCTGCTGATTCCTGAGTTTGGCTTTTTGCGCCGAAGATAAAGTGGCGACATTTTGGTTGGCCAGCCACAACTCGCCGCTGTCGGGCTGATCTAAAGTGCCGAGAATATGTAATAAAGTACTTTTACCCGAACCTGAGCTGCCAACAATAGCCAGCATCTGATGGCTTGGCAGCGACAAATTCACCTGATGCAGCACTGGTGTGACATGAGCGCCATCACGGTAACTTTTACAAATATCAATACAACGCAACATCAGTTATTCATCCCGTAAAATTTCGGCAGGTTCAATTTGCACCGCGCGCCAGGCCGGATAAATCACCGCCAGCGCCGTTAACGCTAAAGCCGACAATACAATAAAAAGCAGCTGCAATGGCTGTAAATCAATAGGCAAGGCCATGCCGGGCAACAGTTGCAGGCCCAGCAGCGCCATCAGCGGATTTAACTGCCAGCACAGCAGCACCCCCACCAAAGCACCAGCAAAAGCGCCCACCACACCATGACTCATGCCCTGCACCGCAAACACCAAAAACAACTGACTGTTGGTCATGCCCTGGGTTTTTAAAATGGCCACTTCCCGTTGTTTGTCGGTGACCATCATTACCAGCGCTGATACGATATTAAAAGCCGCCACTGCCACTATCAGCAGTAACATCAGCCACATCATGGCTTTTTCCATGGCCACAGCCGAAAACAACTTGCCATGACTGACCCGCCAGTCCACCACCTGGCTAACGCCAGGTAGCGCCGCCAGTTTTGGCGCTATTGCCACTGAGCTAAAAGCATCACTTAGGCTGATGCGCCACTCGAGCTCTGGTTTAGGGGCCAGTTTTTGTAAATCGCCCAAAAGCACCACAGCCACCACTTTGTCCACTTCAGAGCCACTGTTAAAAATACCGGCCACAGTAAAGACCCGCTGCCTTGGCATCCATCCCATAGGGGTATAACTGCCGCCCGATGGCAATAACAGTCGTACTTTTTGCCCCACCTGCACCCGCAGCTTGTCGGCAAGAGCTGCTCCTAACATCACCTGGTAACGGCTCTGGCCAAATTCCTGCCAGTCGCCAATTTGCAATGAATCTTTTAAAAATTGCGGTAAAGCATCGACCGACACCCCTTGTAATAAGGCGCCGCTTAATTGTTTGCTGGATTGGATCAGGGCTTCAGACTGGGCAAAGGGACTGACCTGTAGCACCCGTTCATCCTGGGCTTTTAACAGTTCAGGCCAGGACTCCGGCTTTGTTTTGTCGGTTGACACCACCAGATGCGGCAGCACCCCCAAAATACGTTTTTTCAGCTCGCCTTCAAAACCATTCATCACCGAGCTGACCAGCGTCAGTGCCATCACACCTAAAAAGATCCCGGTGACTGAAAATAACGTAATAAAAGATAAAAACGCATGGCCTTTACGGCTTTGGCTATAACGTAAACCAATAAAAAGTGGGATTGGTAGCTGCATCCTTTTCTCAGGACTTCATTGAATGATAATGATAAAGTAGCGGGATCATAGAGATAAACAGTGGCGCTTACAAGCCACCTGCCGAGGTTAAAGATGGACAAGGCCCAACTTGAGCAGCTGCGTGTGCAATACCACGACTATTTTTCAGTAGAGCAGTCGGTGCTGGCCAATATCAGGCCACTGCCACAGTCGCTGCCAGGCGAACAGGAATTTTTGCAAATGATCCCAGAGCCGTTTTTGATGGCCAGTGAACAGGCGGTACTGGATCGTTCTGCACTGAAGGCACTGTCTAAACTTGGAGAGCTGGCCGAAGAGCTGGCCGCTTATCTCAGAACCCAGGCGAAAAAACTCGATATGATGATGCGTTATGTGCTGATGCAACAAGACGATGCCAATTATCGTCAGCATACCCATAGTTTTGGCGGTTCAGCGCTGAATTTTTTAACACAAGCGCCGCTGCCGGAAGGCCAGACGCTGGAAGTGAAATTGTTTTTAACTGGCGCTGATGGTGCTGTGTATTTCCTGGCAACTGTGCTTGACAATGAACCTTATCAGGCTGCAGCAACAGATATTGCCGCTCAGCCGTTAGCAGCCGGGGCGCCAACTTATCTGGTGCGTGCTGCCGTCAGCCGCATTCGCGATGAAGACAGAGAAGTGTTAGTGCGTGCCAGCCTGCATGAACAATCCAGGCAACTTAAACGCAAAGCACTGGAACGTGAACAACAACGCACTCAGGAAGGAAAGCTGTAATTGCGGCCCTATTCCTCAGCCTGGCGTTAGGCTGACGCAGGACACGCTGCATTTGCTCTTATTACCCCAGGCAGGCCACAGGTGTTATTAACAAATAGCATTGCAGATAAAACTGCAGTTTTGACTTTTCCAAAGTATCATCAGCAAGGCTTTGATTGCCATGCGCTTATTTATCAATACGGCATTTTTTCTGCACTAACCATGCAGCTGCCGCGGGGTTTGTTATGCGTTTGAATTTATCCTTACCTTTGCCTGCAGGTCCGCAGGACATCAAACAACTGGGTAATTTGTGTGGGGCGGCCTTACCGCTGGTACTTGCTGAACTGTTGCAACAGCAAAAAGGCGTGTATTTGTTGCTGGTGCCCGACACGCCAACTGCCCTTCGGATAGAGCAGGAACTGGCGGTATTTTTAGCCGACAGCAGTCAGCTTTATACCTTCCCCGACTGGGAGACTCTGCCTTATGATGTGTTTTCACCGCATCAGGATATTATTTCCCAGCGCCTGCGTACCCTGTATCAGCTGCCTGCTTTAAAACAAGGCCTGGTGATAGTGCCGGTCAGCACCCTGATGCTCAGGCTCTGTGAACAAAGCCATCTGCAGCAAAACAGTCTGGTGCTCAAACAAGGCCAACAACTGGATTTAACGGCATTAAAACGCCAGCTGGCTCAGGTGGGTTACCGGGCTGTGGATCAGGTGATGGAGCATGGTGAGTTTTCGGTACGGGGGTCCTTACTTGACCTCTACCCTATGGGTAGCTCTTTACCTTATCGCATTGATTTTCTTGACGATGAAATAGACGGTTTACGCACCTTCGACCCCGACAATCAAAGAACGGTCGACAAAGTCAGCCAGGTTGAACTGTTGCCGGCGCACGAATTTCCGCTGGATAAAACCGCAATTGAACGTTTCAGAAGCCGATACCGCGAGCTGTTTCCGGCGCGCAATGAAAAAGAATCCTTGTATCAGCAGGTAAGTCAGGGTCTGTTACCGGCCGGTATCGAATATTATCTGCCGTTGTTTGCGCCTGAAACTGTGTCCTTGTTAAGTTATTTTCAGCCAGACACTGTCGTGTTGCAATTTGGTGACATTGAAGCCGCGGCGCAGCGCTTCTGGCAGGATGTAGAGCGGCGTTATCAGGACAGGGCCATCGATTTATTGCGCCCTATTTTAAAACCTACCCAGTTATATTTTCCGGTTGAGGCGCTGTTTGCTGAACTGAAAACCAGACCCAGATTGCGTTTATCGGCAGCGACTTTGCCGGCCAAGGCCGGGATCAGTAACCTTAAAGCCGAATTGCTGCCTGATTTAACGGTGAATCATCAGCTGGCAGAGCCTTTGGCTTTGCTGCGCAATTTTGTGCTGACGCAAAAACAACAGCAGGGCCGCTGCCTGTTTTGGGTGGAATCTGAAGGCCGGCGCGAAAGTTTATTGCAGCTGCTGCAAAAAGCCGGCATTCGTCTGCCGCAGGTGGCCGGTTTTTCTGATTTTCTCGAAAGTCACGAAGATGTGGCCATTGCCATTGGCGCGCTGGAGCAAGGGGTTTGGCTCAAAGACGGCGTGAATATAGCCATCATCAGCGAAAACGAATTATTCGGCCAAAAAATCCGCCAGCGCAGAAGGCGTAAACACAGCCAGCAAGTGTCCAGCGACACTATTATCCGTAACCTCGCCGAGCTCAACCCGGGCGGTCCTGTGGTGCATCTGCAGCATGGAGTTGGCCGTTATCAGGGCCTGCAGGTGCTGGAAGCGGCTGGTATCAGCGCCGAATTTGTCACCATTGAATATGCCGGTGGCAGCAAACTTTATGTACCTGTGTCCAGTTTACATTTACTGAGCCGCTATTCTGGCGCCGATGCTGAACATGCGCCTTTACATAAGCTTGGTAATGATCAGTGGGAAAAAGCACGGCGTAAAGCGGCAGAAAAAATCCGCGATGTAGCAGCGGAACTTTTAGATGTGTATGCCATGCGGGCGTCACAAAAAGGCTATGCCTTTAAAATTAATGAAGAAAGTTACCAGAAATTTGCCGATGGTTTCCCCTTTGAAGAAACCGCCGATCAGCAGGATGCGATAGCCGCAGTACTAAAAGACATGCAAGAGCCGCAGGCGATGGACAGGTTAGTCTGTGGTGATGTTGGTTTTGGTAAAACCGAAGTGGCGATGCGCGCTGCTTTTGTTGCTGTTGACGACGGCCATCAGGTGGCCATTCTGGTCCCCACCACTTTGTTGGCACAACAACATTTTGAAAACTTCCGTGACCGTTTTGCCAACTGGCCGGTCAGGGTGGAAGTCTTGTCGCGTTTTATCAGCGCCAAAGAGCAAAAAGCCATTCTGGCCGATGTCGAAGCCGGCAAAGTGGACATTCTGATTGGTACCCACAAGCTGCTGCAGGACGATATTAAATTCCGCGAGCTTGGGCTGCTGATTGTTGATGAAGAACATCGTTTTGGTGTACGGCAAAAAGAAAAAATCAAAGCGCTCAGGGCCAATATTGATATTCTGACGCTGACTGCCACCCCTATTCCACGCACCTTAAATATGTCGTTATCCGGCATGCGGGATTTATCCATTATTGCCACACCTCCGGCCAAACGCCTGGCTGTAAAAACCTTTGTGCGCGAAAACGAACCAGGTCTTATCCGCGAGGCGGTGCTGCGGGAAATTATGCGCGGCGGCCAGGTGTATTATCTGCACAACGACGTGGCCAGTATTGAAAAAACCGCCGCTGATTTAGCGGAGTTATTGCCGGAAGCTTTGATAGGCATAGCCCATGGTCAGATGCCGGAGCGGGAGCTCGAACGTATTATGGCGGACTTTTACCATCAGCGGTTTAATCTGCTGTTGTGCTCCACCATTATTGAAACCGGCATAGACGTCCCCACTGCCAATACCATTATTATTCAGCGGGCAGATAACTTTGGCCTGGCACAGTTGCACCAGTTAAGGGGCCGGGTTGGTCGTTCACACCATCAGGCTTATGCTTATTTGTTAACACCACCGCCCAAAAGACTCACCCCGGATGCACAAAAACGGCTGGAAGCTATTTCCGCACTGGAAGATTTAGGCGCTGGTTTTGCGCTGGCCAGTCACGATCTGGAGATCCGCGGTGCCGGTGAGTTGTTGGGCGATGATCAAAGTGGCCAGATTGAATCCATAGGTTTTACCCTGTATATGGAAATGCTGGAAGAAGCAGTACAGGCACTGAAAGAAGGCCGTGAGCCGAGTCTGGATAGCATGCTGAGCAGTCAGGCAGAACTTGATCTGAAAATTCCTGCTTTACTGCCGGATAGTTATATTCCGGATGTCAGCTTAAGGTTATCATTCTACAAACGGCTGGCCAGCAGCCGCGACCGCGACGAGCTGGACGAAATTCAGGTCGAACTGATAGACCGTTTTGGGTTATTGCCGGACGCCGCAAAAAACCTGGTGACCATCACCGGCTTTAAACAGCAGGCACAGGTCCTTGGTATTAAACGGCTGGAAGTGAACCCGAAAGGCGGCAGCATTGAATTTGCCGAACGAACTCTGGTGCAGCCTAGTTATATTATCGGCCTTATCCAAAGCCAGTCGCGGATATACAAACTGGAAGGTGGCAATAAACTGAAATTCAGTATTGCCAGCAACAACAGTCAGGAACGGCTGGAGCTGGTCAGGACCATGCTTGCAGATATGCAGCTCAAAGGCACCCAGACGGGCGGCCGTTAATGGCCAGCCTTTACAAGCGAATAAATATGACGCCGGATGTTTACAGATGCCGGCGCCAGACTGATCAAACAATCTGAAGTGGATACTGAATTCATGAAAAAACTTGTGCTTTTTAGCTCTGTGTTGCTGAGCTTCGCGCTGACAACGCCTGCATCTAAAGCCCAGAGTATTGAAAGCTCATGGTTTGAAATTGAGCTGCTGGCCTTTAGCCGCGGTGATATCCAGCCTTTGCTGGAAAAATTTCCGGCCAAAGTGACCCCGATCAGCACAGCCGGGGCGCTGGATTTATTAAGCCCCTTATATCAGCCCGATTTAACCGCACTGGCGCTGGCTTTACCTGGCTGCAATGCCTCTGCATCTGGTTTAAAAGCGGGTTTTGCAGTTGATATGCAACCGGCTTTTGCCACAACACCTGCTCTGAACACAGCGCCTGAGTTGCAACTTGATCTTGCTGTTTTTACCACACCGGTTTTTATGGCTGAACAGGCGCAACTTGCCGAATACAGCTTTCGCCAAAGCCTCAGCGCTTTTGACTTTCATCCGGCTTTGTTACCGCAGCTTTGTCCACTGACGCAGCAGTCACTTTATGCAACCACACTAAAAAAACCGGATTATCAGCTGATGAGCGCCCCGCTTCTGTTATCACCACAGGCAGTGCCGTTAACGCCGGCCGGCAGTGAACAACATCAGAGCAACCCTTATATTGCACCTGAAAGCGCATTGGCGCTGACCGACCTTGCCTATCAGCTCAAACACCGTGCCGGCCATCAGCTGCTGTTGCACACAGTATGGCGCCAGCAGCTTGGCAACAAACGCCAGTCAGTGCCAAGCCGCTGGTTTGGTGGTCGCAACTTTGCCCCGGCTTTTGATTATGCTGGCCGTCAGGCCAGCAGCCAGCCTAATTTGAGCCAAAGCCCGGAGCAGCGTTTGCTCGCTGATATCACAAAATTGGAGCAACAGCTGATTGCCGTGCCTAAGCTACCACTGGCTGAGGACATTAGCCTGCCATCATTGCCTGGCGCGGTCTGGCAACTGGATGGTTTGGTACGGCTTTACAGTGAACGGATGTTGTTTGCTGAAACTGAATTTAACCTGCGCAAAATGTCGGCTGATGGCCAAAGGCTGCAAACTTTTTACAGTAAAGATCAAAGCCGGTTGCTGATTGGCAATATTCATTATCTGGATCATCCGCATCTTGGACTGGTGCTGCAGATCCGTCGTTTTACGCCCCCTTCGGCTGACAAGGCAAGTACGCCATTGATCAGTCGTTAAATTATCAAGCAAGGAGTTCTGATGAAAAAAATAATCACCGCCGCGTTGCTGCTGACCCTGGCCGCTTGCAGCAAATTATCGATGGACAACTACCAGCAATTAAAAACCGGTATGAGTTATAACGAAGTCACCGCCATTATTGGTGAGCCTGCCAGCTGTGAAGAAGCACTGGGTACCCGCACCTGCCTGTGGGGCGATGACAACAAACAGATTAAAGCCGCTTTTTTGGCGGAAAAAGCCATGTTATTTAGCCATAAAGGTCTGAACTAACAAGCTTAATTAGCACAAGCTGTTACATAACAAGCCTTGTAGCAACCTGCCTTGTGCAAAATACGGGGGCCGTACCGGCTCCTTTTCTATCAAAACCAGCAAATAATCAGGGTTGTGATGTATCAGCTGCGGGATTATCAGCAACAAACTGTACAGGCGGTATTGCATTATTTTCGCGCCCATGCCGACCCCGCCGTGGTGGTGCTGCCCACAGGAGCCGGCAAAAGTCTGGTGATTGCTGAGCTTGCGCGTATTGCCCGTGGCCGCGTGCTGGTACTGGCTCATGTCAAAGAGTTGGTTGAGCAAAATCATCAGAAATATCAGCAATATGGCCTGACCGCCAGTATCTACGCCGCGGGTTTGGGTCGTAAAGAAACCACCAGTCAGGTGGTGTTTGCCTCTATTCAGTCAGTGGCGCGTAATCTCAGCGATTTTTGCGCCAGTTTTAGCCTGCTGGTCATCGACGAATGTCACAGGGTACCGGATGACGATAACAGCAGTTATCGCCAGGTGATCAGCCATCTGCGCGAACAAAACCCCGGTATTAAAATTCTCGGTTTAACGGCAACCCCCTATCGTCTGGGCCAGGGTTTTATTTATCAGTACCATAGCCGCGGTTTGGTACGCACTGAAGAGCCGCGCTTTTTTAAGTTTTGTATTTTTGAACTGCCATTGCGCTATTTACTGGAGCAGCAGTATTTAACCCCGGCCACTGTGCTGGATGCGCCGCTTCTGAGTTATGACTTTTCCGGGTTAAAACCAACAGCTGCAGGTTATTTTCGCGAAGACGAACTGGCGGCAGTGATCAACAGCGCCAAAAGAGTCACACCACAAATTATTGAACAGGTGAAACATTACGCCAAAGATCGCAAAGGTGTGATGGTTTTTGCCGCCACCAGTCAGCATGCCCGTGAAGTGTTGTCCTATTTGCCTGCGGATCAGGCAGCGCTTATTCTGGCGTCCACACCAGCCAGTGAACGCCAGGCTATTATTCAGGCTTTTAAACAGCAACAGCTGAAATATCTGGTGAATGTGGCGGTTTTAACCACAGGTTTTGATGCTCCTCATGTTGATCTGATTGCCATTTTGCGCCCGACCGAATCAGTCAGCCTGTACCAGCAAATAGTTGGCCGTGGTTTAAGGTTATCACCGGGTAAAAGTGATTGTCTGGTGCTGGATTACGCCGGCAATATGTACGATTTACATTTGCCTGAAGTGGGCACACCGCCGCCGGTATCTGGTGCCGAACTGGTCACAGTGCCCTGCCCGCTGTGCAATTTTGCCAATACCTTCTGGGGCAAAACCGATGTCAACGGTCTGGTGCTGGAACATTATGGCCGCCGTTGTCAGGGTTTCGATCGCAGCGACTTACAGCATATTCAGCCTTGTGGTTATCGTTTTAAAGCCAAATTTTGCCCCGAATGTGGTGCCGACCAGGATATCGCCGCCAGGTTCTGCAATCAGTGTCAGACAGTGCTGGTTGATCCGGATAAAAAACTGCAGGAAGCATTAAAGCTTAAAGATGCGCTGATCCTATACCCCGACACCATGACGCTGAGCGTGCAACAGGACCACAAAGGGCAAAGCAGATAAAAAGTCAGTTATGCTGATGCACAGGGACAACAGCTACATGAGTTCTGGCCTCTTGGGAGCAAAGCACAGCGTCAGCGTTTTGGCCGAATTTTCGTGCCGCCCCATTTAACCGATCGCCACCGGCCTTTTGATAGCTGCTCAGTCAAAGCTATTCTGGCGCAGCAACACAGATTACAACCACCTGCAGCAGTGATAGCGCGTAAAGACGGCCGTTTCTGGCGACTCAGGGATAAATTATTTCAGTTAAGTTCGGTTGGCAATTCAGAAAACCTGGCGCAGCCAGGCACAACAAAAGGCAGTACAACAACAACCTGACAGCTGGTTGCAAAGTATTGTTTTTAAAAATTAATCACCAAAGCATTGCTTTACAACGGCCGGTAGTTAAGCAAAAATGAAACACCTTATCAGCAGTGAAGGAACACCGCATGTTGTCAGGTTGTTGGCCTTTAATCCAAAACCTCAAGCCCGGCGCACAGCCCATGGCTGACAGCAAGCTACTGTCTCGTTGCATCATTTTTGCGGTTGGCATAAAGCCTCGCAGTCAGAACAACAACTGAGCTTTGGATGTACATCTGTTATGCAAATTAAAGACATCAACAAAGATACTTACCGCAGTCACCTGAATGTCATTATTGTGGCGGCTATAGCGGTTTTTGCAGCGCTCGGCGTTGGTATCTCCAGTTTGCTGATCCACTATTTTGGCGGGCCGCAAGGTGACAATTTTATCTGGAACCTGCTGGGAGTCAGCATTGGTGGATTTATTGCCGCTGCCTGCTTAAAAAAGTTAAAACACACCCCTTACTTTTATGAAGTGGCTTATGTGTGGGATTTAAAACAAGAGCTGAATCTGATCAACCGTAAGCTGACCCACCTGAAGCAGGCCTGCAACAGCGGCAATGTCGATGCCATGATTATTATGTTGTACAACTATCATGGCTCAAGACAGTTATGGCAGCTGGATGATAACGTCCTTAATTTGCAGGAACTGGAACTGGAGTTGATTCAGCTGGAAGATAAGATCCGTCAGGCAGGCCTGAAACTGGACCCTGGCCAATATCAGCGTAGCCTGCTGGATAAATTCTAAGTTTAAAAAGCTATTTCAGGGACAAAAGTAAATTTTACATATCAAAGCTAACTCTCTGTTCCTGAATATAAAAATATTATTTTAGCCAGGCTGTTTTTTTAATCATCCTGCTGTGAAAGCAAGAAAGAATAGACAATAATCAAACAACATTTAGTCTCTTTCAAATAACAACAAGCTGTTACAGGGTTCTGATATGACTGCGCAAAATGCTTTATTAACCATTCTCGTCGAAAAAATCCGCAACGATAGTTTAGTTTTACCCAGCCTTCCGGAAATTGCGTTAAAAATCCGCAAAATGGCAGATGATCCGAATGTAAACCTGAACCAGATGGCCGACATGATTTCCCATGATCCTGCTTTGTCGGCCCGTATCATGAAAATTGCCAACAGCGCTTTTGTTGGTCGTGGTGTGCATGTCAATTCGCTGCATCAGGCCACCACCCGTATCGGTCTGCGTTATATCAAAAACGTGGTCACGGCCATGGCGATGGAACAGCTGTTTGTATCAAAAACGGCTTTTATCAAAAAACAAATGGAACAAGTTTGGGCTGAAACCCTGGAGCTGACCGCTTTTGCCCTGACTGCTATGGCGCAGCATAATGCCAATTTTAAAAACCCGGCATTAAACTTTGACACCATGACACTGGCTGGTTTAGTGCACAATATCGGCGCTTTACCTATTCTGACTGAAGCGGAAAAACAACTGGATATTTTTGGAGATGAGAACTTTATCAAAGGTGCTATCACCAATATTTCCGGCAAAATCGGCGCCACCATTTTGCGCACCTGGGGTTTCCCGAATGAACTGATTGAAGTGGCTGAACAGTGGGATGTGCCAGCGTATCAACCGGCTCACCCCTCTTATGTTGACTTTATTCGTATTGCTGCCATTAAACAAAATCGTTTCCATGGCGAAGGTGAAACAGCGCAGCTGTTGAAGCCTTATGTTGAACTTGGATTGATCCCTTCGACCGATTTTTACCGTTCACCTGATTTTGTGGCACGGCTCAACGAAATCAAAACATTATTTGCTTAACAAAACATCAGTGATAAAAAAACCGCCAAACGGCGGTTTTTTTATTGGGATTAAAACAGCGCCTGATGCAGCTCTTTCACCACGGTTGCCGCTTCTTTGTCTTCAACCAGAAAACACAAATTATGCCGGCTGGCACCATGGCAAATCAGCCGCATATTAATTTTTTCCAGCGCCTGAAACAAAGAGCCGGTGACACCACGGGTGCTGTGCAGATGATTACCTATCACTGCAATTAAACTCAGATCCTGCTCCACCGTGACTTCAGAAAAAGCTTTCAGCTCCGAGAGCGCCGGTTCAATCGAATGGCTAAAAGCACTGCCAGGTGCATCGTCAAGCGTTAAAGCCACACTGATTTCCGAAGTGGTAACTAAATCCACCGAAATCTGGTGGCGGCTTAAAATATCAAAAACCCGGGCCAGGAAACCGGCAGCGTGCAGCATAGCCGGGCTTTTTACTGTAATTAAAGTCTGGGCTTTACGCAGTGCAATAGCACGATAAGACGGTTTGGTATCGACCTGTTTGGAGATCCAGGTGCCGCCAGCTTCTGGCTCACGGCTGGAACCCACAAAAACCGGGATATTCTGCCGCATCGCCGGAATAAGGGTTGCCGGATGTAATACCTTGGCACCAAAAGTTGCCATTTCGGCCGCTTCGTCAAAACTAATTTCCGGAATACAACGCGCGGCACTGGTCAGTCTGGGATCTGTGGTAAAAATACCCACCACATCAGTCCAGATCTGCACCACCCGGGCCCCTACGGCTTCCCCTAAAATTGCAGCACTATAATCCGAACCGCCGCGGCCTAAAGTGGTGGTCTGGCCACTGGCATCAGCACCGATAAACCCCTGGGTCACAATCAGTTGTTGTTTTAACAGCGGTAACAGATATTGTGCTGTTAAGCTGGCAATGGCTTCAATTTGTGGTTCGGCTTTGCCAAAACGCGAATCGGTGCGCATCACCCGGCGTACGTCAAAACTGCTGACCGCTGCGCCGCGTTCAGCCAGCACCTGTGCAAATAACACTGAACTTAACCGCTCACCAAAAGACAATAACAAGTCTTTTTCGGCATCGCTGAAATCACGATCAAGCTGCAACAGCGTTTTTAACTCCAGCAAAAGTTGCTCTATGGCAGCACCGACCAGATGTTGTTGCTGTAACTGACGCAGCACATTGTAGGTAATACGTTCAATGCCACTGTAATGTGCAAGCCGAAGCGTGATGTCGGATGTTTTAGCAATGTCGACCAATAAATTAGTCACGCCTGAGCTGGCACTGACCACAATCAGCTTGATATTGGGATCGGCCAGAATAATGTCGGCACAACGCGACATCGCAGTAAAATCAGCCACACTGGTGCCGCCAAATTTGGCAACAATAAAAGCATCAGGGTTCACAACAGGCGCAGCGGCTGCTGCAGTATTTTGCGGATTTAACAAGGTTTCTCTCCTTATAAAAAACATAAGCAGAGCATGGCATTTGCAGCATGATCACCAGTCAGCAGACAGAGCAAAAAGCTTTGTGTTGCAGCCTGATAACAGACGAACAAAGGCCAGAAGCTCTCCACCGGGTTTCAGGTGACAGTCGCAGGGATTCAGCCCTTTTGACCGGACAAACTGTTGCTATGGCAGCTTATCCTCGGCGTTCATCCCCATTATTCAGGTTAAGGTTTATAGCTACCTAGCCTGAACTACCTGGTGAACGCTCCTCTTCTGGTCTATCGGATATGATTGACGCGGCCAAGATACTGCAGTTTTTTGCAAAAGGCAACAGACTTTTAGATGTCTATATCTCAGTCACAGCTGGAAAAAATTTAGCGGGCAGTTTGTCTCTGACCATGCCAGAGCTCACTAAGTGATTGTTTTAAATAAAAAGCCTGAAAAAAAACGGAGCATCAGCTCCGTTTTTCCTGTGTTGCCCTTAACTGGCAAACTGACCAAAAAAGTACACACCGCTATAACCTAGTGAATAAGCGAACAGCAGATAACCGGCCATTTTAAAGTAGCTGCCAAAAGTCAGTTCTTTAATTTTGCTCATCGCAATAATACCTGCGGCAGAGCCGATAATTAAAATTGAACCACCCACACCAGTGGCATAAGTTAACAACAACCATTCCGCAGTGCTCATGCTCAGATCGGCTTTTAACAGTGCAGCTGTCAGCGGCACGTTATCAATCAGTGACGACGAAATACCCATCAGATAGTTGGCCTGCAGCGGCGGTAATACGTTGTACAGGTTAGTGAAGTTATTCAGGAAGCCTACTTCTTTTAAGATGCCGACAAGCAACAACACACCTAAGAAAAACAACAGCGTTTCAAATTCCACTTCGCGCACATAATTCAAAATGCTTTGGGTGGCTTTTTTGCGCAATAAATACTGAGCACTTAAGAACATAATGCCAAGGCCAAACAGGAAGGTTAATACCGGCGGGATTTGGAACAGAATATTCAGCAACAACGTTGAGCCGATAGTGGCGGCAAAAATACCGGCAATAATGGCATCGGCTTTTTCAATTGGTTTGGTTGATTTTTCAATAACAATACGGTCTTTCATACCGCGCGATAACAAAATCGCCAGCACGGCTACCGCAAAAAACGCCGGCACAACCAGCAATAACAAATGCGCGATAGTTACTTTGCCGGCCAGGAAAAACATCAGCGTGGTCACGTCACCGGTGATCAACGATACCCCACCACTGTTCACCGCAAAAATAATCAGGGTCGCGTATTTGATACGTTTTTTCACGTCCATTTTTAAACTGGCTATGACCGCAATGGACACCAGGGTTGCAGTGACGTTGTCAGCAAATGAAGAAAACACAAAAGCAAAAGCAGCGATGATAAACATCAAACGTCGTTCCGATAACTCAGACGGCAACATGCGCTGTACCATCTGTGAAATAAAACCTTTGCTATTGAGATAAGCAACAAAAGTCATAGTTGACATCAAAAACAACCACAAAGTGGCTATTTCCAGCAAGTTATGGTTCAACTGCTCACTAACTTCGGCACTTGTGGCTCCGTGCATTGGAAAAATAAATGCTAAAATCCAGCACAGAGTACCGAAAAAAAGTGTCGTTTTTGCCTTGTTTACGTGGATAATATCCTCTATAACGATGAGCACAAAAGCTAGGGCAACCAGGCCCAGTATTACGGCTGTTAACATATATTTTCACCAGATTGTAGACAGTGGAAGTGACCAATTTGCGGGGCGGCATTCTAGCATCGTCAAGCTGTTATCACCATCCACAACCGGGCATACATTGGTCTATACCCCTTAATTTTTTAACAAAAAGTTACGAGTTCATGCTATCAGCAAAAAAAATCATTAAGTGCCTCGACGACCACTGGCCTGTTCTGGAAACACTGGCAAGCCGCAGTGCCCTTGGCAGTTTTAGTTTTCAGGACGTGCAGGCACTGATCCAGCGTTATTCACCAGGCGCCAGCAGTGAGCAGGTGTTTCGAGAAGCACAAAGGTTGTTGCAACAGGAAGTGCTGATCCCATTGGCTAAATCCAGCCAGCTGGAACTGAACCGCGCCGTGCTTGAGTTCATTCAGTTTCTTATTCAGGAGCATCAACTCGGCACTGTCGGCGATATTCAAAGCCGGATTGAAGATTTAGACCGGCTGCGTGGCAAACTCAAAGCCGCCGCCGATGCTAAGGATGTCAGCGAAATGCGCCGTTTTATCCGCCTGATGGACGAAAGAGTGCGTGAAGTGGTGAAACATTTTCGTAAAAACGAAAGTGCCATTTTGCATTTGGTGGAACAGGCCAAAGCCGACGAAAGCAAACTAAGTCTGGCCAAAAGATACAGTGCGGTCATGGAAGCTTTTGATGAATACATAGAGCCTGTGCTGCAGATGATTGATATCAATGGCCCTTTCCAGCACAGCATTGCTGCCTTGGAATTGCTGCTCAGCGATTTGATTATTCATATTGAACAAACCGGCTTTTTGCAGGGTGAAAAAGAACCTTTAGTACAGCTGCGCACCCGTTTGCTGGAAATGAACCAGCTCGGCCGCGAGTCACTTATTCGCAGCACGGACGTGCTGATGCCACTTCGGGAAGAGCTGCGGAAAAACACCTTGCTGTCACGTAACGCCAGCGCTTTATTGGCACTGTTGCGTAAAAAAGGCCTGGAGCCAACGCTTGAACAATTGGTGCCTAAATTCAGCTCTGATCATCAAAAATTCAGTCTGGGTTCGGCCAACCAAATCACCAGTTATATGGCCGAACTGGTGGATTATCAGGACGAACTGTATCAGATGCCACAGCAGGTTGATCAGGCTGCACATCACAATATCCGTGTACCTGAGCTGGCTGATGTACTGAAATTTGCCCGCACGCAACAAGCCAATACCGATTTATCACTCTGGCTTGCCAAAAGTTATCCGCAGTTGCCGGTAGATGAAATGTTATTTTTGTATCAGGAACTTAGCCGAGCCCCAAGCCTGGAACTGCAACATTTGGAGCAGCTCACCGAGCTTGAAGTCAATGGTTATCGCCTGACGCTTCACCCTTTTGCACCCACAGCACAGTCAGGAAATTAACTGATGCAGATTGAACTGGAACAACTAAGCCAGCTGGCCGAAATTTATAAAAAACTCAGCACTGGTTTTCATATCAGCGAGCAGGATTTTGCCCTCTGGCAGGAGCTCGACAACAACGAAGAAGCCTACAGCGCGTTATTTACCGCCCTGGGTAATCAGCTTAAACGCGACAGCCGCGGTTTTTTCCATTTTGAAGTGGACGATGCCACCGTCAATATGGGCAAAATTTCCCGTTTGTTTGCGCTGACCACTTACGCCCTGGTGGAGTTTTTTGCTGACAAAGGTCAGGACCCGCTGCGGGCGTTATTTGACGAAGAAATCAGTCACGAAATTCTCGCCAGCATTTTGCAGCAGCAATATCATTTATTTGAGCAGCTCGAAGTGTATTCAGCCACTGACCTCAAACGCGAAGTGATGAACCGCATGTTACGTTATGGTTTTGCCAAAGCACAGGGTGAACAATTTAAGTTGCTGTCCCCCATCTACCGTTACCTTGATGCCTTAATGGCGGTGGATCAGCTGACCGAAGAAACCAACACAGAGCAAACTAACACAGAGGGCCAGGCCGATGTCTGAGTTATACGGCTTAACCAAGCTCGCTTTATTAAATACCGCAGGTTACGCCAAGTGTGTGATCCCGCTCGATGACGCAGCGTCAATCTGCGCGCCCAACAACACAGGGAAAAGCTCCGTCATTAACGCTTTGCAGTTTCCGCTCATTAACGATTTACGCTTAACCGAATGGGACGGCCACGATTTAGACGAAACCCGTAAATTTTATTTTGGCACCGACCAGAGTTACATTTTGCTGGAAGCCAACTTACCCAATGGGCCTGTGGTCATTGGTGTGGCGGGCCTTGGTAAAATTGCCGGTTATCAGTACCAGTATTTTTGCTACAACGGCAAGCTGAACCTTGATCATTATCTGGTCAACAACAGCATTGTGAAATACAACAAGCTGGATCATCATCTGCGTGAGCTGGGTTTTGACCCGCTGGAGCTGAAGCCCGCTGAGCTGAATGCCCTGCTCACCGGCGGCGCCACGCCTTATGACAGCAAAATAAACCTGCGGATGATCCCGCTGACTAACGTTAGCGACGCTCCTGTGTATAAAGACATTTTCCGCCGTATTTTAAACCTGCACCGTTTAACAGCGCAGGACGTCAAACGTTTATTGTTGCCGGTGTTTGCCCGTCATTTAAGCGACCCCAAAGTCGATTTTTACACTGTCTGGCACAATGCTTTTGAAAAAGTAAACCGCGACAGGCGCGAGCTGAAAGCTTTGGAAAACCAGCAACAGGCCGTTGAAGCGCTGGAAAACCTGCTGGAAAACCGCGCTGTACTCAAAGGCCGTTTAGGCGCTTATGCACCTAAACTGGATAAAGCTTTGGTGGAATTTCAGAGTTATTTAGAAGATCAACAAGGCGAACTGTCGAATAACCTCGAAGAGCTGCACCGCGAAAAAAATCAGCTGGAAGAAAAACAGCGTTTATACGTAGGGCAAATTAAAGAACTGTCTGGCCGTAAAATTGAACTGCAGCAATGGTTTAGTGAACATGACACCCTGGCACTGCGTTTTGGCCTGACCAATCTGGCAACCTTGCAATCCAACCTTGCCAATATCCGCCAGAGTTATGAGTCGCTCAGCCACAGCTTACAAGGTGCAGCCAATTTAAACCCTACCACCTTGGCGCATCAACAGGCGCAAACCCAGAAGCAGCTGAAAAGCTTAAAGTTGCAGCTGAAAAACCTGGAATACAACCTGTATTCCAGGCTTCGCGAAGATTTGTCCTTGCCTGAAGTGCAGCAACTGATTAAAGCGCTGAACCCGGATTTATTGTCGCTGTCGACCGCAACTGGCGGTGATGTACAAATCACGGATGACGATGCATTTGGCGAGCAATTAAGTGCCCTTGCCGATTGTTTCCGTCAGGGTAAGTTGCATCTCAAAGGTGCTGTCATTGATTTAGCGCATTTATCAGCCCCGGATATGACAGGGGTTGAAGGCAAAATTCAGCTCAAAGAGCAGATTGAAGCGTTGCAACTGACCCTGGCAACGCTGGAGCAGCAGGAAGAAGTGGCTCAGGATTTAGCGGGCAAAACCCGCGAAAAAGAGCGTTTATATGCCGATATGCTGCAAGCCGAAGAAGATTTAAAACGTTTTGCCCGTTTTGAACAAATGCGTGAACTGCGTGATCAGCAACAGGACTTAGTTGACGAGCTTGACCGTGAAGAAGAAATTCTGCACGAGCAACTTGCAGAAGTGCAGCATAAAGCCAGCAGTTTGTCGGACCGGCGTAATCTGGTGACCAATAAACAGGATCAGCTGAAACGTCAGCTTGAACGTATTGAGCACGAGAAAAAAGAACGCATTGATTTTCAGCTGGATTTTTACAGCGGCCGTATCACACCTTATCCAATTGAAATTAATCTCGAATACGACAATCTGGCCGACGAGCTGCGCTCTTACAATAAACATTGTCAGGAGCTGAAGCTGCTGGACATCAACATTAAAAATACCTATTTGTTTATTTTTAATGCCGGCATCAGCAAATTTGAAGCCGAAACTGATGAAGACGCCAAATATCAGAAGCTAATTCAGGCCTTTCACCATCTGGATAAAGAGCGTGAAGCCATTGAACGTCGTGCCAGAGTGGCGCTGACTGAAGTTGCATCCACCCTTAAAGGCTTAAGATCGGATTTAGACCGCCTGCACCGTGAGCTCAATAGCTTTAACCGCGGCATCTGGCGTCATCAAATCTCTAATTTGCAGGATTTTAAAATTGAGATTGTTGACCGCAAACTGCTGGTCGGCCATATCGATACCATTCTGACCACCGCGGATGCCTATCAGCAAGGCGACACGCTCGACTTGTTAGCCCCAGGGGTCACCACAGATGAGCGCGAAATTAATGCGGCCAAAGATTATCTGATTCAGGCAGCCAGCGAAAAATCGGGCCTGACGTTGTCGGATTTATTTGATATCCGTTTTAAAGTGGTAAACCGCGCCGGTGAAGTGGAATATTTTGACAAAATAGACTCAGCAGGCTCCAACGGCACCCGTATTACCATTAAGTTATTGTGTGGCATGTTGTTTATTCGTCAGCTGTTGGCTGAACGGGAAAGGGGTAAATACCGTATTCCTATTTACATCGACGAAGCAGCCGACATTGACCCGCATAACCAGCAGGCGCTCATTGAAACTGCACTGAATTTTGGTTTTGTGCCGATTTTTGCCTCGGTGAAACCACAAACCAGCTGCCGTTATATAGTGCCGATCCGCACTGTGAAAAACGGCGCACAAAACTGGGTCGATGAAAAGGACTGGATCCTCTGTGAACAAATTGGCAGTACCGAGCCTTTGTTAACTGAAGACAAAGTGGATGACGAGGCTGAGCTGGTTGGCTAAGTCTCTGGTTGTGCCTGTCTCATGCCGGGCGGGCAGCTTGTGGCAACAACTGCTGTTCTGATGAAAAATCAGACAGTTAAGTTGTTGTCGCTGAACTTATCGCGGTAGTTTTACTCAGAGCCAACAAACCGCAGCAGGCGTTTTAACCCAAGCCAGCGGCTGTTGTTTTTTTATCCGGACAAGGAGTTTGGTTATTCGCGGACTGAGTTTTCACACTGTTTTTCTGCTGCTGATGCTGTTGTGGCTTGGTCTCACACCGGCGCAGGCTGATGCTGCCAATAGGATTGAACTTGTTGGGGTGACAGGCGAGCGTAAAGAAAATATTGAGCTTTATCTGTCTTCCATTGCACAAGCCGAAATTAACAGCTCGTCCCGCTTTAAAAACCGGGTCAGCCGCGATATTAAAAAGGCGCTCAGAGGTTTAGGTTATTATCAGGTTGTTGTTGATTTTATTGATAAAAAAGACGGCAATGATTATATCCTCACCGCCAAAATCACCGCCAATAAATATGTGTATATTCAAACCAATGATTTGCGCATTTATGGTGGTGCCGCCAAAGATACCCAGTTTTTGCAACTGTTAAAAAACGCCGCGCCAAAAAAAGGCGAGCGCATGCACCATGGTAAATATGAAAATTTCAAAAGTGAGCTGATGAGCCTGGCCAACCGTAAAGGTTTTTTTGACGCCAAATTCACCCGCACCGAACTTTATGTCAAACCAGGCGACAGACGCGGCACAGTGCGGTTGTATTTTGATTCAGGCCAAAGATATAAATTTGGCGACATCAGTTTTCATGGCTCACAAATCAGGCAGGCCAGACTGAAATCCTTATTAAAATTCCGCAAAGGCGACCACTACTCAGCCCGCCTTTTGGGCGAGCTGAGTCAGTCCCTGGCCACCACCAACTGGTTTAGCAGCATCAACCTTGAAGCCGACGTCGACAACCGTAAAAACGGTGAATTGCCGCTTCGTATCGAACTGACACCAGCGCTGAAAAATAATGTGGAGGCAGGTATCGGTTATGAAACTGACGTAGCAGGCAGGCTCAAAGCCAAATGGGAAAAACCCTGGCTCAATGACAGAGGCCATAGCCTGGGCGCTGATTTAGCCTTGTCTAATCCGGAGCAACTGCTGGAAACCCGCTACAAAATGCCACTGCGGGATGTCACCAACGATTATTATCAGTTTGTGCTTGGTTATAAAAACCTCGATAAACTCAATACCGTCAGTCAGGAATTTAACCTGCTGGCTGAGCGCAATTGGCTGCTCAAAAACGGCTGGAACCGCAATCTTTCCATGCGTTTTTTATATGAAGATTATTTGCAGGGAAGCCAGCAGGCGACCTCGACCCTTTTAATGCCAGGCATCAGTTTTAGCAAAGGCAGCAACAGCGGTGGCAGTATGCCGCAACAGGCCGATTATTATCTGCTGGCAGCTGAAATTGCCGACCAAAGCTGGGGCTCTGACACCGACTTTATCCGTTTGCGCGGCAGAGCCGGCTGGATTGGCAGCTGGAGTGTGGACCAGCGCTGGCTGCTGCGTCTGGACGCCGGCACTATCTTGCAGGAAAGCATTGAGAGTATTCCATCGTCTTTACGTTTTTTTGCCGGTGGCGACAACAGCCTGCGTGGTTATCAATACCGTACTGTAGCGCCGCAGGATGCACAAGGCCTTTATATTGGCGGCTTGCATATGGCGGTGGCCACGATGGAATATCAGCACAGAGTCAAAGGCGACTGGTGGCTGGCGCTATTTACCGACTATGGCAGCGTCTGGAACCAAAACCCGGATTGGCAACGTGGTGTCGGCGCCGGCATTCGCTGGGCATCGCCTATTGGCCCGGTGCGGCTTGATTTTGCTTTTGGCCTGGACGCCAAACCCGGCACCGACTTTCGTATTCACTTTACCCTTGGCCCCGAATTATGAAGCTCAGCTGGTATCTGCTTAAAAGATTTTTACTGAGCCTGGCGGCCATCGTCCTGATCAGCCTTGCGCTGATTGGCACTAACTTAAGTTTGCAACTGGGGGCTTTGATTGCACAATGGTATCTGCCTGCTTTAAGTGTTGGCAGCATCAACGGCGACTTGTGGCGTGGTTTCAGTCTGCACGATCTGCAATATCAGGACGAACAGCAACAGCTCAAACTACAAAATCTGCAAGGCAGGCTCGACTGGCGCTGTTTTACCCATTCCGCGCTTTGTCTGCATTATCTGAAGCTGGAAGGTGCAGCCATTCAGATCTTTACGGCACAGGAAAAGAGCGAGGCAAACAACCTAGTCACAGTGCCCGCAGCTCCCTTCCCCATCCGCATTGATGAGATTTCGCTTCATAACTTTCATCTGCAATGGCCGCAACTTCAGCTGCAACTGGGCGTACTGCAAAGCAGCCTGAGCTGGCAACAGGATAAGCTGGCACTTGGCGATAGCCTGATCCGCCAATTCAAAGCGCAGCAACAAACAGCGCAGCAACAGCGAGGTACGCCAAATACCAAACTAAAACCTAAAGCCAAAACCAGCGTCGCCGCCCCCCAGGGCTGGCAACTGCCGCCAGTGCCGGCATTACCGGACCTGAACAGCATTCAGCTGCCGCTGCAGCTTAGTATTAAAAGCCTGACGCTTGATAACATCGAGCTGCTGGACGCTGACCGCCCCCAGCTACAACTGACCAAAGCGCAGCTACAGGCAAATTTCAGCCACCTGCGCTGGCAACTGACTATTGCCGACTTTGACGCAAAAACGCCGTTATTCAGGTTTCGCAGTGAACTGGATATCAAACCCAAACAGCAACAAGCGATTCAGTTGCAGCTTGAGATCACCAAACAGCCCTGGTTTTCGGAACAACAGTTTGAATTGAGTCTGCAAGGACCGCTTGCATCTTTGGCGCTTGATGCAAAGCTGTTGGGGGCGCAACAGGCTGCTCTTAGCGGTACTTTGGATGTCAGCAAAACACAAGCTGAATTTGATCTCAAACTGCGCTCAGATGCACTGCAATATATAATGCCGCCGGCACAAACCATGGATGCAAACGCCAATGCCGAGGCGACAGGGTCAAAAACATATCGCCTTGGTAATCTGCAGCTGCAACTAAAGGGCTCCACTGCAGCTTTTGATTTTTTGGCGGACAGTCAGCTGCAGCTGCCGGATTTACCCACAGCAAAGCTGAAATTCGCCGCCCGTTATCAGGCAACACCTGGCACTGTACAAATTCAACAGCTTGATATCCAAACCTTAGGCGGAGATTTGCAGGCAACTGCCACTGTGGATTTAGCCAAGCAACAGCTACAAACAGAGTTACTGCTGCATCAACTGCAACCCGGTTTATTCTGGGCGGATTATCCGGGCAGCCTGTCGGGCAAACTTAGCCTCAATGCCGATGTGCAACCCGCAGCAATCAAACTCGATTTGCCGGTGATTGAACTTCAGGGTGATTTACGCGATCTGCCGCTTCAACTAAAAGGCAGCTTAAGCCTTGAGCAACAGGATGAATTTTGGGCGCTGCAAAGCCCGGGGCTGACAATGAGCCACGGACCAAACCAGCTGTCGGCCAAAGGCCTGCTGACCGAACAGTGGGATGCAGAACTTGCATTGCACATGCCGGATCTGTCACAAAGTGTGGCGCAAAGTGAAGGCCGGCTCAGCGGTGTTATCAGGCTTACAGGCGCCGCCAAAACCCCAAGCTTACAACTGGAGCTAACAGGCGAACAGCTGAATTATCAGGACGATTATGCGCTGGCAACTTTCAGGCTGCACGGGACTCTGGCGGCTTTGGGTCAGCAAAACTCTTCATTGTCGTTCAGCGCCAAAGAAGGTCAGGCACCTGGCATTCAGCTGCAACAGCTGGACTGGCAACTAAGCGGCACAGCCCAACAACATCAGAGCCACCTGCAGCTGGACAGTCATCAGCTGCAGGCGGCAATCGCCATGGAAGGCCGCCTCGATAGCCAAAGCTGGCAAGCCAACTGGCAGGAAGCCAGATTAAAATCAGATATGGGCGACTGGCAGCTGCAGCAGAGCCTGCAAACAAGCTGGCAGCGGCAACAACAGACGCTGACCCTAAGCACTTCCTGCTGGCATGACAATCAAGCGAAGCTTTGCCTGAAGGCAGATCAAGCACTATCAGCCACGGCGGGCGCTATCAGCGCCGAGCTGACACAACTTGATTTGGCAGCACTTAGTGCCCTGCTGGAGCAGCATCAAAGTCTGAATGGCCGGGTGGATGGCGCTGTCACTTTAGGCTGGCAGCCGAGACAACTGCCCAGCTTTACCCTGCGTCTGCAAGGCAGCGCCGGCCAATTTAATTATCAGAGCACCAGTTTATTAGAAGTGCCCTGGCAACAGCTGAGCCTGAGTGCAAGCTTACAAAACAACGAACTGCAATCTGAGCTTAGGCTGATTTTCTCCGAAAAAAGTGATGCCAGACTGGCGCTCAGGTTGCAACAGCTTGATAGTGCCGATAAGACCATGGATGCCAGATTTCAGCTCAACGCAATGGATTTGTCGTTTTTACGGCCTTTACTCAATGACTACAGCCAGTTTCAGGCTGAGCTGAACGGCGATATCAGCGCCACCGGCGCCCTTGAACATCCTGAGCTTCGTGGCTCTCTGGCTCTTGAGAATTTAACATTAACCGGCCGGCAGGCCCCGATGGATATTCAGCAAGCCAGACTGAAACTAAGCCTCAATGGCTTTTCGGGCAATCTTGCAGGAGAGCTGGTCACCCCTTCTGGTCAACTCAACATGACAGGGAACGCCGACTGGCAGCAAAGCGCACTCTGGTATGCCAAACTGGCGCTCAAAGGTGAACAGGTCAGCGTGCATTTGCCCAACACCACACTGACTTTGTCACCGGATTTACAGTTTAACGCTGATGCCAGTGGCGGCCGTTTAACAGGTGTTGTGCATATTCCACAAGGCAACATTGAAGTGGATGACCTGCCGCAAAATGCCACCAAAGTATCGGATGATGAAATTCTGATTAATACCCAGGATCTGGATTATGTGGCAACTGAACAATGGCAGCTGAGCTCTGATGTAAAAGTGCTACTGGGCGACGATGTACGGCTGGCCGCTTTTGGCCTAAAAACCCAGCTGGAAGGGGAATTAAGAGTAAGGCAAAACGGCAAACAACCGACAGTGCATGGCCAGGTGAACCTGCAAAATGGTACTTTCCGTGCTTATGGCCAGGATTTACAACTGCGTAAAGGCCGGCTGAATTTTAATGGTCCGGCCGATGAGCCTCTGATGGCGATAGAAGCCATCCGCAATCCGGAAAAAACCGAAGATGGTGTGATTGCAGGTTTAAGAGTCAGTGGTTTAGCCGACAGTCCTGTGGTGGAAGTTTTTTCCACACCAGCCAAACCTCAGGCCAATGCGCTGGCCTACTTGCTGATGGGCCGGGATTTAAACAGCAACAGCTCAGATAAAAGCATGACCACCAGCCTGATTGGGATTGGCATTGCCAGCAGCGGTAAATTGGTGGGTGAACTGGGTGAAGTCTTTGGCTTAAAAGAACTCAGCCTTGACACCGCAGGTAGCGGCACCGACTCCAAAGTGACGGTGAGCGGTTATTTATCGCCCAAATTGCAGGTGAAGTATGGGGTGGGCATTTTTACCCCCTTTGGTGAATTTACCCTGCGCTACCGCCTGATGAAAAAGCTGTATCTGGAGGCGGTAAAAAGTGTAAATACCTCAGTGGATTTATTGTACAAGGTGGAATTTGATTAAAAAGCCACATCCAAACAGCGACTGATAAAAGACCATACAGCCGAAAAAACACAAAAGACCAGCTAAAGCTGGTCTTTTCCCTGTGATACTTCTTGCACTTGTGTCTGCAGTTAAAGCGGCTTTTTTAACAACAAATGCTGGTAACGCCCTAACGAAGCATAAGGTTCGGTACGGTTGTATCTGAGCTCCACTTCCAGCAATTTATCAAACTCCGTTTCCTGCTCTGAACGGTCCCGTAAATAATCGTGGAAACAACGCACCCCGGTTTTACTCACTAATTCAAAACCCTGCGCCAGACACCAGCGATGCACATCCAGCGGGTTCAGCGGATGTTGCGGGCTTAAACTGACTTTTTTCTTATAGGCCAAATCGCGCAGCACATAATTAAAATTGCCATACACAATATTAGAAAACCTTTTAGCGTCCAGGTTGTAAAACATCAGCGATAAAGTGCCGCCCGGCTCCAGCAACTGCCACAACTGCGCTATGGCAAGTTCTGGTTCGGCCAGCCACTCCAGCACCGCATGACAGAGCACCACCGGATATTGCTGCCCACCGGCAGCAAGTTCAGCAAGGCCGGTATTTAATATGCTGATCTGCTCAGACAGCCCTTGCGCTTTGGCGCTTTCTGCAGCCATTGCCAGCATTTCAGCCGATAAATCGGTCAGCAGCAACTGATGGCCCAATGACGCCAGCCATAACGCCAGCTGGCCCTGACCTGCACCTACATCCAGTACCCGGCTTGGCTGTTGTAACGCCTCACACTCAGCTAGATCGCGCTGCAACACCAGCTGCCTTAAGCGGCCTTTGGTGGTTTGGTAGATATTCTGCTGGAATTTCGCCGCGATACTGTCAAAATTGCGGTCCGATTTTTTCTTTGTCATGGTGTTATGGAATTTCCCGTTAAAATTCTGGCCTCGCCGGCTGTGATCCTGCTGTTGCTGGCACTGCTGCTGGTTATGTTACATCAATTGCGCCCTGGCGCCGCCAAAGCCGGCAGCATTTTGTTGTTGCTGTTGATTTGGGGAGGCACCACCAAACCATTGGTCGATCAGCTGGCCGCGCCGCTTGAGCTGCAATATCCGGCTTATAACAACACAACCAACGCCGCGCCGCTGCAGCATATCTGGGTGCTGGGCTGTAATCATCAGGACAGTCCCTTTTTACCCTTGACCAGCCAGCTGGCACCTTGTTCACTGGCCAGAGTCAGTGAAGGGATCCGGCTTTGGCATCAGCAGCCAACGGCGCTGCTGCATTTTAGCGGCCGAATCGACGACAGAATCAATGAACACAGCGAAGTGGCGCGTCGTTATGCCATCGCTATGGGTGTTGCGCCTGAGCAAATTCGTTTGCATCAACAGCCGCACAACACCCGCGAAGAGATCCAAAGCCTGCTTGCCGCAACCGGCCCGGACACAGTGGCGCTGGTGACATCTGCCATGCATATGCCAAGAACCATGCGCTGGGTGGCTTTTTATCAACAACAGCAAACAAAACCAGGACTTATCATTGCAGCGCCCACCGACTTTAGCGTCCGGCGGTTAAACCACGAGCTAAAACCAGGCCATTTTATTCCGACTGTCACTGCCCTTAGTGCACTGGGTTATGTGCATTACGAATATCTGGGACTGGTATTGCAGCAATGGCAGATGTCGGCCGACACTGATTCGGTACTAGTACAAGGCGGTCCGGACGCAGATTTAACCAAGCCGGAATAACATGCCGGATGGCCGCAAGGCTGCCCGGACAAGCGCCAATCTGAAGCGAAAAACCGGCTCAGGCCGGATTAGGCAAATCAATAAACTCAACTTCAATGCCGGTTTGTGCTGCAAGCCACTGCCCCAGCGCTTGTATGCCATAACGTTCGGTGGCGTGATGGCCGGCGGCAATAAAATGAATGCCTAACTCGTCTGCACTATGAATGGTTTGCTCTGACACTTCACCACTGAAAAATAAATCGGCACCGGCTTGTGCCGCAACTTCGATATAACCCTGCCCGCCACCACTGCACCAGCCGATAGTGTTAATAGTGGCAGGCCCGGCAGGGTGCACCAGTGGCTGACGCTGTAACAGGGTCTCAAGAACAGCGGCCCAGTCTTTGGCACTTCGGCTTTGATGGCAAGATGGCACATCCCCCAGCATCACAACGCCCAAAGGCTCAGCTACAGTCAAAGGCCGCACATTTTCAAGCTGCAGCAACTGGCCAAGGCGGGCGTTATTACCAAGCTCGGGCTGAATATCAAGCGGCAAATGATAAGCCAACAAATTGATATCGTGGTTCAGCAGGGTTTGCAGCCGGCGTTTTTTCACGCCTGTCACCACATAATCTTCGCCTTTCCAGAAATAACCATGGTGCACCAGAATGGCGTCCGCTCCAGCTGCTACCGCAGCATCCAGCAGTTTTTGTGACGCCGTTACCCCAGTCACCACCTTTTGGATCTGGCTTTTGCCTTCCACCTGCAAGCCATTGGGGCAATAGTCTTTGATGCGGCTGGCACCCAGTTTTTCTTCCAGCATTTGCTGTAATTGTTGCCGGCTGATGCTCTTTGTTGGCTGAGTCATTGTTGTTCTGCTCCGGATAATTGTTCAAGTGCGGCCAGTTTGGTTTTGGCTTCAATCCACTGGCCCATAAACTTGGTACTGCGAAATTGATGTTGTCTGAGCATGGCGCCGATAAAATGTTGTGCCCTGTGCCGGCTTAGATTTGCCCTGACCTGTTCCAGTTGTTGCCAGACTCCGGGCTGCAGCGCTTCAAAAGCAAACTTTTGCTGCAAAATCGCAAAACCTTGTTGCTGTGATGCCTGCCACAACGCTTCATCCTGATAAAGCCGCACTGCCGCACCGGCAATACTGTGGTTATCCTCTGCCACCAGGCCGGCAAAGGCCCCCTCTAAACACATGCTTTCAGCCCCAATAGCCGTGGTGACACTGGGGGTGCCATTTTGCATCGCATCAATAAATTTACCCTTAAGACCAGCACCAAAAGGCAAAGGAGCAAGGCAGACTCTGGCCTGACGCAGCACCTGGTGCGCATCATCAGCCCAGCCTTTGATCAAAAAACCTTGTTTGTTGTTGTGAAGTGCAGTGGCTTTGGGCGGCGGATAAGCACCATAAATATGCAGCTCAACACCAGGTAGCTGAGCTCTGATCAAAGGCCAGATTTGTTGGAGCCACAATACCGCCTGCCAGTTGGGCTCATGGCGAAAATTGCCAATAAAAACAAAATGTTTTCGCTCATCAAAATCTGGCAAGGCCAAAGTTGCCTGCTGTTTTAATAAAAAGGGGCAATACAGCAACTGGCTGGCGGGTAGCTGAAATTGTTGCTGCAATAACGTCATTTCATATTCGGAAATGGTCAGTGTCAGATCTGAACGCAAAATGGCAGCAATTTCCCGCATCGCTAGCTCTGAATGAAGATCTAAAGGTTGCAGTTGCCGTTTTTCTTTAAAAGCCTGTTGCCGTGCAGCCCGCAAAAAATGCAAATCTTCACTATCGAGCAGCCTTAAGGCATTGGGGCAAGCGGCTTCAACGCGCCAGCCAAACTGCTCTTCGAGCATAAAACGGTCAAACAGCACCACATCGGGCTGCAGCTCTGCAATCCAGTGGTCGAAGCTGCTGCAATTGAGCGCGATATTCACTTCGCGGATACCAAGGGCTGTTAAATCAGCACGGTGTGGCCCGCGCTCAGCGGCACTGGCAAAAATCACCTGCCAGCCCTGAGCGCGATACATTTCCAGCAAACTTAACATCCGCCAACCGGCAGCAGACGAAGCCGGCTCCGGCCAGACGTATCCCACTACCACTAATAACGCCATCTGCACCTCCGAAAAAACGGCCGTTATTGTAACCCTGATCCGGTAAGGCGCCAAACCTTGTCTGCCGCTGTTGCAGCACCGCACTTTTTTAGTGGTATGATGAGTGCCGATATTTTGTTGTTGGACCTGTTATGACCAAAGTGAAGGCCCCTTATCACCCAACCGAAGAGTTGTTACATTGGCTCAGCCATGGTTTTGCCGCACTGTTAAGCCTGCTGGGTTGTATGTTGTTACTGGAAAAAAGCCTGCAGCAAAATGACTGGCAAGTCACACTGGCTGCGCTGGCATTTGGTGTTAGTTTATTTTTATTGTACCTTTGCTCCAGCCTGTACCACGGTAGTAAAAATCCCCGTCACAAAGCCTTTTGGCGCAAACTGGACCATGCCGCTATTTATCTGTTAATTGCCGGCAGTTACACCCCTTTTACCCTCATCAGCATGCGTGACAGCTGGGGTTTCTGGTTGCTGGCTGTGGTTTGGGGCATTGCTTTTGCCGGTATTATTCTGGAGTTTGCCGCCCATCTGAAATTTAAAAAAACCAGTCTGGTGCTTTATCTGGCGATGGGCTGGCTGGCACTGATTGCCATTCAACCTATGCTGGCGCATGTGCCTGAGGCCGGTTTGTGGTGGCTGCTGGCCGGCGGTTTATGTTATTCCTTTGGTGTGATTTTTTATGTCTGGCACGCGCTGAAATTTCACCATGCAATTTGGCATCTGTGGGTGGTGGCTGGCAGCAGTTGCCACTTTATTTCGGTGTATTATTTTGTGTTGTAACACCAACATCAGTCAAAAACAAAACGCCCCGGATTGGGGCGTTTTTTTATTGCGTTATAACAGCAGGGTTTAGATTAGCAGCGGTTGATATTCAGATAATCCACCGCAGCTTTAGCCCGCACTATACCCCAGCCATACTGGGTATCACGGCCTGCTGTGCCTCTGTCTTCTGCGGTAGCATTAAGCGCTGCACGGATTTTGGCTGCGCTGCAGGTGCGATGTTGACTCCAGACCAGGGCTGCAACACCGGCCACATGGGGAGATGCCATGGAAGTGCCGCTTAAGCTAGCGTAAGTGCTGTTTTTATAGGTGGAGTTTACACTGACACCTGGACCTGAGATCTCAACCTGACTGTTGTACTGCGAGAAGCTGGCCCGCACTTTACTGCTGTTCACCGCTGCCACCGACATCACGGCACTGTAAGATGCCGGGTAAGAAAATGCGCTGGTACCAGCATTACCGGCCGCAGCCACTAACAACATACCGCCATTATAAAAATTGGTCATCGCATTACTTTCAGTGGTACTGGAGCTGCTGCCGCCAAGGCTCATATTCACCACAGAAGCACCGGCATTTTTACAGCTCTGAATGGCCTGGATCAGGTTAGAGGCTGTGGTCCATTTGCCTGAGTCGTTAAAAATTTTGACTATATGTAGACCAAGCTTGGCTGAGCGGTTTACCCCGACCACCCCAATATTATTGCCGCCAATAGCAGCAATGGTGCCGGCCACATGGGTACCGTGGCCGTTGCCGTCTGTACTCCAGCTGCCGTGACCGCTAAAGGCATAACCTGTGACACCACTGCTTGGCAAATCCGGATGACCATAGTTGTAACCCGTGTCGATGACACAGGCTTTGATGTTTGAAGTCATAGCGTCACTGACCTGAGGTGCCTGCACCATGGTAATACCATAAGGCACTGACTCTGCAAGCAAATAACGTTTTGGATCCTCTTCTACATAATCCACCATCGGATTATTCTTCAGCGCTTGCAGCTGCTGGGCGTTTAGTTTTGCCACGCTGACACCAAAAGCATCCAGGTGATTGGCTTCCTGTACCTGAGCCTTACGTAATAATGCCATAGCGCCTTTACGCGAGAACTTCTGCTTACGCTCGCCTGCCGACAAATAACTGTCGGCTTCTGGGCCTAACGCCTTAATAGTTGAGCCTGGTTTAAATTTGATCATGTACTGGGTGTCATCACCGCTTAACGGCATAAACTCTTCATTGTCGTTGGCAACGGCTTGCTGCACAGACAGCGCCAGTGCAGTGACGGTAAAAAGCAGCGGCAGAACTTTTTGGATTGGTTGCATCATAATAGTGCCTTTAAATAGTTGATTTATTGTTGTTATGTCCGCCGCAATGGATCTGTACAGCGGGCAAAAATCAAACTAAAGGCATCTGTCTACGCCTCCAAGTCAGGGGCGCTGATATCTTTTTGACAATTTAATGACAACAAAATGATACTTTAGAAATCAATACATTAGGTAGCATTACATTAGCGAATCATTCTTGCCGGCGACAGGCAGGCTAAACCAGAAGGTAGCGCCTTGTTGTTCAACACTCTGAAAACCAATCTGTCCTTCATGGCTCTCGATAATACGTTTGCAGATGGTTAAACCAAGACCTGTGCCCTCTTTGGCTCTGCTATCCGACGCATCGGCCTGACTGAATTTTTCAAAAACTCTGTGCTGGAAAGCTGCCGGAATACCCACACCTTCATCTTTCACAGCCACCCTGACCTCCCGGCCATTGCTGGACAGCATCACTTCAACCTGACCACCCGGATGGGAAAACTTAATGGCATTGGATAATAAATTATCCAGCACCTGACGAATTCGAAGCGGATCAGCCATCACCAGATAACGGCTGTCCCCTGCTTTTGCTGCTGAAAAGTCGTCTGCTAGCTGTTCTGTGTTAACCAGCATGGTGACATGGTATTTATCACTGTAGGTTTTCATCGCGGTGACGGCTTGTTGCACTGCATCCAACAAATCAAGTTCAGTGCGTTGCAGCACAAATTTGCCGGCATCAAACTTTTGTACATCCAACAAATCATTAATTAAATTTGATAACCGCTCACAATTATTCAGCGCTGTCTGCACCAACAGCTGATAAGGTTCAGATTCAGGTTGCACCACTTTTTGCGCAATTAACCCTACAGCCCCGCGGATAGAAGTCAGAGGTGTCCTGAGCTCATGCGACACTGTGGAGATAAATTCATCCTTGAGCTTGTCGAGACGGGTTAACTCTTTGTTGGTTTTGGCAAGCTCCAGCAGGCTTTTTTCCAGCTGTTTAGTGCGAAGTGACAAGGTCAGCGAGCTATCTTCCAGCGCCTTGGTACGCTCTGTAACTTTAGTTTCAAGGATGAGTTGCGCTTTCGCCCGCTCCTGCACGGAGTTTTGCAATAACTTATTGATTTGCCGAATGTGACGCAACCGGTACTGATGAAACCCCAGCATCAGCATCAGGACTAAGAATAACAAAGCGCCCTGCACCGGCCTGTGTTGCCACCAGGGAGGTTCAACCACCAGCCGTACTGTGGCGTTCTCTTCACTAAATAAACCATGGTTGTTGGAGCCGCGCACTTCAAACAGATACTCGCCTGAAGGTAAGTTGGAGTAATAAGCGCTGTTTTTACCCGAATGTAATAACCAGTCTTTGTCAAAACCTTTGAGCCTTACCATAAACTGATTACGGCTGACATCGTGATAATCGAGGCTGGCAAACACAAATTCCACGCTGTTATCTGCAGGCGTCAGTTTAATCAGAGGCCATTGAGCAGTATGGGGCAGTGCCGGTAAACTTTTGTTGTTCACCAGCACCTGCGATATAGCCACCTGCGGCACTCTGTCATTGACCCAGAGCAGGTCAGGTTCAATCAGCGCCATACCGCTGATAGTGCCCACCAGCAGCTGACCAGTCTGATCCTCATAAATTGATTTAAAGGCCAGTTCAGTCGCCACCATGCCATCCTGGCGGGTGAAAGTGATAAATCGTTCAGTGCCGGCGGGTCTTAAAGTTAATCCTTTGGCCGACAACAGCCATATATTCTGTCTGCGATCCGTATAAGCACCAACAATGTTGTCACTGGGTAAGCCATTGCCACTGTGCCAGTGCTGCTGAGTCTTATTATCTGGCTGATACAGAATCAGTCCTTTTGAGGTACAAAGCAGCACAGCGTTTGCCGGGCCTGGTTCCACACACTGGACGTCGTCGCTTGGCAGTTTCAGTCCGGTTAAACCTTGTTTCAGGACTGCACCTGTGCTGGTATCAATGCGCAACAAACCCGAATATCGGCTGCCCACCCAAAGGATCTTGTCTTTAAGCAGCATCGCCTGCACTGCGTCGCCAACTTTTTGCCGCATTTCCTCTTTAAGATAACTGACCACTTTGTCCGATGCCGGGTCCCAGGCCAGTACGCCCTCTCCCCACAGACCAAACCAGAATTGGCCGTTGTGCTCTATCTGTAAATCGCGGATGTTGCCGTCACTGCTCTTTGCCAACGTAAAAGGTGTGGTGACCTTGCTGATAGCATCCAGCTTCGAATTGTACTGATACAAACCCACATCAGTAGCTGCATATAACTGTCCTTGTTGATCAAGCCTGATACTGTTTACCCTGCCGCCAGTGGCATAACGCTTTAATTGTTGTTGTTGCCGGTCAATCCGGTACAGGTGGTCGGCACTGCCAAGCCAGATGACGCCATTTGCCGCAAAAACGCTGGTAACGGTAAAGTTAAACTGTTCGGCCGGCAAAGTGGGCAGCAGATTTTTTAACGCAGAAAATGCAGACTTGTTGTGCCTTGCAAAGTACAACCCACTTTCACGCGACCCCAGCCACAGCACGCCGGTTCTGTCTAAAAAAATGCTTCTGACATTGACGTTAGGCAATAACGACTGTTGTTCCCGAAAAGATACGAACTGCAATAGCTCAGGATCCACCCTGAACATGCCGTTATAAGTGCCGACCAACAATCTGTTGTCAGCATCAAAACGCAGCACGTTAATAATGGGAGTTTGTTGTTGCGGGAAAAACGGGATTTTCTGCAGTTTACCTTGTTGCAACCGGAACAAGGCATTGCGCCCACCTAGCCATAAATCATTGTGATGCGTGGTTAAGGCTCTGATCTCATTGTCGCGGCTCTGTGGATCAGCATCGGGATATAACATGAACGCCTTACTTAAACCCGTACTTTGCTGATAACTGTGTAGCCCCTGCGCTGTGCCTATCCAGACAGTGCCGTCTTCAGTCTGCGCCAGACTCCAGATACGCTGATTGATTAAAGGCTGTGCCGATGTCGGACTGCCAATGCGGATAATACTGCCGTCTGGGTTTATTTTATTTAAGCCAAGAGTGGTGCCGACCCAGACAGCGCCGTCTTTATCCTCCATCAGAGTCTGGATATACATGCCGGCCAGCGCGTTTTCGGAACTTTCATCAGCCACGATACGGTGCAACTTGCCACTGACGCCGTCGATGCGGCTTAAACCATAACCCCAGGTGCCAGCCCAAAGCGTGTTGTTGCGACCAATTAATAAAACACCAACATCCTGATTACCAACTTGTTGGTGTTCGGCAGGACTTAACAGCGGAAATTCAGTAAAGGTATAACCATCGTATCTGAGCAAACCAGAGTTGGTGGATGTCAGCCAGATATAACCATGTTTGTCCTGAGCCACACTGTAAATAGTGGCATTTGGCAAGCCGTCATCGACGCCAATACGTTTAAAGTCGTGATAGCTCAACACACTGTGGCTGCAGACGGCAGCCCAGCATAACATCAGTATCCTTAACCAGCCAGCCAGTTGCCGACTCCTCCACCCGCGCTCCAGAACAACCTCCGGCTCCAAATCACTACCTGCTTCTGCGGTAACGCCTTCACCTTAGCACAGCAAAGCTCAGTTTACAGCGCAAGCGAATTAATTTCGCCAAAGCGCTTTGCGATGCAGTTGCAATGCCCTAAAATCGCCCCCATCTCGATGAGCAATGTCTTGTTATTATGCTGAATCCACCGGAGTTTTTATGTCAAATCCTCAACATAGCCGTTTAATGATCTTAGGTTCTGGTCCTGCCGGTTACACTGCAGCCGTTTATGCCGCCCGCGCCAACCTGAACCCTGTTCTGATCACCGGCATGCAACAAGGCGGTCAACTGACCACCACCACTGAAGTGGAAAACTGGCCAGGTGACCCGCACGGTTTGACAGGTCCTGCGCTGATGGAACGGATGCGCGAGCACGCTGAAACTTTTAACACCCAAATTGTGTTTGACCATATTCATACCGTTGATCTGAAAAATCGTCCATTTACCCTGACCGGTGACAATGGTGTTTACAGCTGTGATGCATTAATTATCGCAACAGGTGCTTCTGCCAAATATCTGGGCCTGGAATCTGAACAAAAATTCAGTGGCCGTGGTGTATCTGCCTGTGCAACCTGTGATGGTTTTTTCTATCGCAACCAAAAGGTTGCCGTTGTTGGTGGCGGTAATACTGCAGTAGAGGAAGCTTTATATCTGTCCAACATTGCCTCTGAAGTACATTTAATTCACCGCCGCGACAGCTTTAAAGCAGAAAAAATTCTGGTTGACCGTTTAAATGCCAAAGTAGCCAGCGGCAACATTATTCTGCATACCCACCGCGAGCTGGCGGAAGTGCTGGGTGACGATATGGGCGTGACCGGCGTACGGTTAAGTTCCACCAATGGCCAGCCGGAAGAGCAACTGGCCTTACAGGGGGTATTTATTGCCATTGGTCACAAGCCAAACACCGATATTTTTGCCGGCCAGCTGGAAATTAAAAACGGCTATCTGGTGGTAAAAAGTGGTATCGAAGGCAACGCCACCCAAACCAGTATTGAAGGTGTGTTTGCCGCCGGTGACGTGTCTGATCACATTTACCGCCAGGCGATCACTTCTGCCGGTACCGGCTGTATGGCTGCACTGGATGCAGAACGCTACCTTGATGCCCAAAGCAAATAATTTGCTGGCATAAATGCCAATTTATCTGCCGGAATTGCGGGCGGATCCACACTGGTTTCCCCCGCTCTCTGAAGCCCTGACCGACCCTGATGGTTTACTTGCCATGGGTGGTGATTTGTCGCGGCAGCGGCTTGTGGCAGCTTATCAGTCGGCTATTTTCCCCTGGTTTGGTGAAGATGAGCCCGTCTTATGGTGGTCGCCGGCAACCCGTGCGGTGTTTACGCCAAATCAGCTGCAACTTAACCGTAGTCTGAAAAAATATCTGAAAAAACAGCAGTATCATTTCAGCTGCAACAAGGCCTTTGCCGATGTGGTGCGCTTATGCGCAGCACCAAGGGCAAGCCAGCAAGGTACCTGGATAGTGCCACAGATGCAGGCGGCTTATCTGGCGCTGCACCAGGCTGGCGTCGCACAAAGTATCGAAGTCTGGCGCGGCCACGAACTGGTGGGCGGTTTATATGGCCTGACTATCGGTGGTTTATTTTGCGGTGAATCCATGTTTAACCTCGAAGCCAACACCGCCAAGCTGGCATTGGTTGTGCTGCAACATCAGCTACAGCGTTATAGCGCCGGCTGGATTGATTGCCAGATGCCCAATCCATTTTTACTGCAACTGGGTGTACAACCGCTGCCTCGCGCCGATTATCTGCTGCTGCTAAACCAGCTCAAATATCAACAGGTTCCGACAGAGTTCTGGTTGGCGCAAGCTCTGGAGTTTGAGTTGTGAGCCCACAACAACTGTTATTTGGCTTAACCGCCGAGCACCCCTGCAGTTATTTGCCACAGCAACAGGAACGCTTGGTGTTTACGCTGCCAGAGCAGCCGCTCGATACTGACTTATATCAGCAGCTGATGGATTATAATTTCCGCCGTACCGGTGATCAGCTGTACCGCCCTTATTGCCTGAAGTGTCAGGCCTGTCAGGCCTGCCGCGTGCTGGTAGACCAATTTAAACTCAGCACAGGTCAACGTAAGCTGCTGAAAAAGGCTGAAAAAGCAAAATGGCACTGGAAGTTTTGTCCGCCAGATACCGTTGACGCTTATTACCCGCTGTATCAGCAGTACATCAGTGAAATACATGCCGACGGTGTGATGTATCCGCCCTCTGAAGAACAGCTAGCTTCTTTATTGCAGTGCGGCTGGCTGAATATCTCAGTTATTGAGCAGTATTTGGGGACTGAACTGGTTGGTGTGATTTTACTCGACCCGATGCTGGATGGTTATTCTGCAGTCTACAGTTTTTATAAGCCGCATTCTGAACTGGCGCTGGGTACCCTCGCCATTCTTGCGACATTGTTTCATAGTCAGCAACAGCAGCTGCCATTTTTGTATCTGGGCTATTTTATTGCAGACTGTACAAAAATGGCTTACAAAGCGAAATTCAGGCCGCAACAGCGTTTAATCGCCGGTAAATGGCAGTCTTTTGATTAAAAAGGTCGGAGTCGCTTTACTTATCCTTGTGATTTCGGCACAATCTGCACACTTTTTTTTCCGGTTTAAATAATTTTTTCTAAAGGGGCTCGTACGCTGCATGGCGAAAGAAGACGTGATTGAAATGCAAGGCACAATTTTGGATACCTTGCCAAATACAATGTTCCGGGTCGAACTCGAAAATGGTCACGTGGTTATCGCGCACATTTCGGGAAAAATGCGGAAAAACTACATCCGTATTCTGACCGGCGATAAAGTCACTGTAGAAATGACGCCGTACGATCTGACCAAAGGCCGTATCGTATTCCGTCAACGTTAAGTTGTATCAACGGTACAACATTACATCGTTGTCTGCTGCAGGGTTAAACACCTGATAAAACAAAACCCGGTTAAACCGGGTTTTGTTTTTGGTTAAAACTGATAGTTCAAGCCGGCACTGCGGCATCGCTATAGTCAAACACCAGCTCGTCGCCAACCAGATCTACACGAACATCACCACCCTGAGTTAAGCGACCAAACAAAATTTCATTGGCCAGCGGCTTTTTCAGTTGCTCCTGAATAACCCGCCCCATTGGCCTTGCTCCCATGGCCTGATCATAACCTTTGTCTGCCAGCCACTGCCTTGCAGCACCGCTGAGCTCCAGCGACACTTGTTTTTTATCCAGCTGAACCTGCAAGTCACAAACAAATTTGTCTACGATTTGCAGAATAATGTCGCGTGATAAATGTTTAAACCAAATGATGCCATCCAGCCGGTTACGAAATTCCGGACTGAATGTCCGGTTGATTTCCGCCAGAGCATCGTGGCTGTGATCCTGCTGTTTAAAGCCGATGGTTTTACGTACGGTTTCCTGCACACCAGCATTAGTCGTCATCACCAGAATCACATTTCTGAAATCTATCTTGCGGCCATTGTTGTCGGTTAAAGTGCCGTGATCCATCACCTGCAGCAGTATGTTGTAAATATCTGAATGCGCCTTTTCTATCTCATCCAGCAACACAACTGAATATGGATGTTTTGACACCGCATCTGTTAACAAACCACCCTGGTCAAAACCGACGTAACCCGGCGGCGCACCAATCAGCCGGCTGATGGAATGACGTTCCATATATTCCGACATATCAAAACGCAGCAGCTCAACCCCCATAATTTTGGCCAGTTGTTTGGTGACTTCAGTTTTGCCTACACCAGTAGGACCGGCAAACAAAAAGTTGCCGATCGGTTTTTCCTCGTTACCAAGACCTGAGCGTGATAACCGGATGGCAGAGGTCAGTACTTCAATAGGTTCGTTCTGACCAAATACCACCAGTTTTAAGTTCCTGTCGAGATTCGCCAGTACATCTTTATCGGACGCAGAAACCGACTGCTCCGGAATACGCGCCATTTTAGCAATCACATGCTCAATGTCTGGCACGTTAATCACTTTTTTACGTTTTGATACCGGCAACAACCGTTGACTGGCGCCAGCTTCATCAATGACATCAATGGCTTTATCGGGCAAATGACGTTCGTTGATATATTTAGCTGACAACTCAGCGGCAGCACGCAGCGCTTTGTTGGTATAACGCACACCGTGATGCTGCTCGTAACGTTCTTTTAAGCCAAGCAGAATTTGTGTGGTGTCTTCCACGCTGGGCTCAGTAATATCAATTTTCTGGAAACGCCTGACCAGCGCAGTGTCTTTTTCAAAAATGCTTTTAAATTCCTGATAGGTAGTAGAGCCGATACAACGTAAACGACCACTGGACAGCAGCGGTTTAATCAGGTTAGAGGCATCCATCACGCCGCCGGAAGCGGCACCCGCCCCTATCACAGTATGAATTTCGTCAATAAAAAGAACTGCATCTTTTTCTTTTTCAATTTCTTTTAACAGCGACTTTAAGCGTTTT
>FWPV01000715.1_pt1 | contig 57036 bp, 51 predicted proteins | sample 2228371 | NCBI WGS metagenome assembly FWPV01 (sample SAMEA103939776, study PRJEB20133) | metagenome
CGATCCTGCGACCGGGCGAAGCGGCTCGCCCGCGTCCAATTGGTCAGCGCCTTCTCGGCGGGGTCGCCGGCGAGAAAGCGGTCCAGGATCTCGATGGCGGCGGCGTGGCGGGCGGCTGGGGTCATGCCGCGCAAGGTGCGTCAGCGGGGCAGAAAGGGCAATGGGATCCCAGATGGTTAACTTCAGGCGACATCTCATTGTTCTTCATGAACTTCACCCGGTTCCGGCCGAAGGCCGTAGCGCGAGGCAATGCGCCAGACGTGGTCCGGCACCATGGTCTTCATGCGCCGCGGATGGGCCCTGCGCAGATGAAGGATCGTCTCGGCGGCCTTCATCTCGACACGAGCACGCGCGAACTCCAGGCCCCTTGGCCCCACCCGCGGCATGAGCCACCCCACGATCCCACGCAGGAACTTCGGCATCCGCCGGAGCGGCAGCCCACCAGCCGCCAGCCGCGTGTTGGCAATAAAGCCCTTGACCGCCCCATCGCGCTTGCCTCGGCTTCCTGGGTCAGCAAGGCGGACCTCGTCACCCAGCAGGTCCATCAGCTCCTGACCGCGTGAATTTCGCACGACAAGCCATTGATCTCCCTCGCCAGCCATGTATCCGACGGTCAGGTCGGACAGAACGTTCGTGTAGTCCACGCAGGTTCGGCAGATCATCGGGAAAAAGTCTGAAGGAAGGTCCGCAAGGGGCAGTTTCAGAAACGGAATTTCACGCTTAGCGCCATCGTTGAAGCGCATCTCGACGTGATAGTCCGCGCGAAACTCCAGATAGCTCACTTTCTCGGGACGGTCGGTCAGGCGCGATAGGAACGCGTGGAAATTCTCGGTCGTCGTGTTGTCGGAACAGGGGGTTCCGATGACATACAGCCGGTCAAGACCAAGCTCCGCCTCGATCCGCCTCAGGGCATGGACCTGGCAGGGGATGCCGATGACGGCCAGCCGGGTAAAGCCCATCGCGCGTGCCGGCTCCAGCATCGCCAGAAGCGGCGCGTATCCCATGCGCATGCCGCGCGCGGCTGCCATCCCCTCAGGCGCGGTGATCAGTGCCGGCCGCGGGCGCCAGCGGTCGTCGGGGTCGGCGACCATCGTCAGCACCGCGTCAACCGCGCCCGCCTCGAGCAGACGCGCGCCGATCCGCGTGGTGATGCCCGTCCATTGCGCGCCCTCTTCCGGGCGCCTCAACGCCGCGCGGTGCATCGCGCGATAGGGGCCGAAGAACAGCTCATCCCCCCGCGCATCGTGCCGGGCGCGCCCGTGGACCTGCACTTCCATCGCCGGATAGTCGGGGCGGATGAACTGGCAAGCCATGCCGCATTTCCCGGCCATACCCGTTCGCGAGAGGCCGCAGTCGGTGCAGAGTCCGCGGGACTTCGCCTGGCCGGGTTCAGGGGTCAAGACAGCTGGCAGGCGGTGGGTGTCGGGCATGAGGCCTCCTGAGGCGCGGCGCGCCCTGACACCTCACTGTCAACTTTTGTTGACACTTTGGCAAGCCCTTTCAACCAGACGCGGCCCTTGCCTCCGGACGCCGCCTCGGCCAGTCTCGCGCCTCATGGACGGGGCATTCGATCTTGTCATCCGGGGCGGAACGGTGGTCACCGGCACAGGTAGCGTCCGCGCTGACCTGGGCGTTCGGGCCGGGCGTATCGTTGCCATCGGTAACGTCCTGCCAGACGCCCCGCAGGTCGTCGAGGCCAGTGGCCGCCTCGTGCTGGCCGGCGGCGTGGACCCGCACGCACACCTCGAACAACGTTCGGGCGCGGGGCTGATGAACGCGGACACGTTCGAGACGGCCCATCGCTCGGCCCTGATCGGCGGAACGACGACGGTTGTCTCCTTCGCGGCACAGCCAAGGGGCACGCGCCTGACCGAGGCCGCGGCCGACTATGCCGCGCGCGCCCGGCGCGGCGCGATGGCCGACCACGCCTTCCACCTGATCGTGGCCGACCCGACGCACCTTGCCGACGACCTGCCCGCGCTGGCAGAGGCCGGACACCGGTCGCTGAAGCTCTTCACCACCTATCCCGCCGTCCAGCTGGACGACCGCCAGATTCTGGAGACCCTGTTCGCCGCCCGCGCGAACGGCTGCCTGACCTGCATCCACGCCGAAACCGATGCGCTTCTGTCCTGGACCAGGGACGCGCTCTTGGCGCGCGGCCTGACGGCGGCTCCGTTCCACGCCGTTTCTCATCCGCGCCTGGCCGAAATCGACGCGATCGAACGGATGATCCGCTTTGCGGAATTCACCGGGGCGGCCGTGATGGTCTTCCACGTCTCGACCGCCGAAGGGGTCGAGGCCGTGCGCCGCGCCAAGGTCCGTGGCGCGCCGGTCCATGCCGAGACCTGCCCACACTACCTGCTGATGGGCCCCGAGGCGCTGGACCGCCCGGATGGCGCGAAGTGGATGTGCTCGCCCCCCCAGCGCGGTCCCGAAGATCGCGAGGCACTGTGGGACGGCATAGCGGACGGAACGATCGACCTGATCTTGTCCGACCACGCGCCCTACCGCTTCGACGAGACGGGCAAGCTGGCCCACGGCGCCGACGCATCCTTCGACCGCATCGCCAACGGCATGCCGGGGCTGGAGCCGCGCCTGGCGCTGGTCTGGGACGCGATAGCCGGCCGCGGGCTGCCCCCCGAAACCTTCGTCCGGCTTTGCTGCGAGGCGCCCGCGCGGCTTCATGGGCTTCAAGGCAAGGGGATGATCGCCGAAGGCGCGGACGCGGACGTGGTCGTCTGGAACCCCGACACCCGTCGTCGCTGGGGCGCCGACGACCTGAACGACAACGCGGGCTACAACCCCTGGGCAGGCTTCGAGACGCGGGGTGCCCCGGACGTCGTGATCCGCCGGGGCGAGGTCGTCGCGCGAGACGGCGCCTGCCTGGCCGCCCCCGGCTCGGGCCGCTTCCTTGCCCGGCCGCCCTTCCCCCAGGGCACTCCGGCCCCTGAGGCCCGCATCGCGATGGGAGAGACCGCATGAAAAGGCCACAGGGTGCCAGTCTCGCCATCACCTTCCTCTACTACCGCGACCTGCCTGCCGCCTGCCGGTTCTACGAGGATGTGCTTGGCCTTCCGCTCGCCATCGACCAGGGCTGGTCCAGGATCTACCGCATCGCGGACGGCGCGCATGTCGGGCTGGTGGACGAATCCCGTGGGATGCACCGCGCCCAACCGGTCAAGCCGGTACAGCTCTGCCTGCGCGTGCCGGATGTGGATGCGTGGCACAGGTGGGCGAAGGCGAACCAGGTGATGAACCTGTCCGAGATATTCGAGAACGACGCGCTCGGCATCCGAGCCTTCGTCTTCGACGACCCCGAGGGCTACCAGATCGAGGTCCAGACCCCCACGAGGGCAGACGCATGAAGGCGCTGCACATCCTCAACCCGAACTCCTCGGAGGCCGTCACCGACGGTATCGCCGCGGCGGTCGAACCGCTTGCCGCCGCAGGCATCCCGATCCGCTGCCACACCCTGGCCGAGGGCCCACCGGGCATTGAAAGCCAGGCCGACGCCGACCGCGTCGTGCCCCACCTTCTGGCCCTGGCCAAGAGGCTCGAACCCGAATCCGTGGGTTTCGTCGTCGCCTGCTTCGGCGACCCCGGTCTGCATGCCCTGCGCCACGAGACGGCGCTGCCGGTGACCGGCATCCAGGAGGCCGCGGTGCTGCACGCCCTGTCGCTGGGCCATCGCTTCGGTGTGCTCTCGATCCTCGGGCCTTCCATCCCCCGCCACCTGCGCAGCTTCGGCGCGATGGGCGTGCTCGACCGGCTGGCCGCCGACCTGCCCCTGAACCTCGGGGTGGCCGAGCTGTCCGACCGCGCACGCACCCTAGCGCGGATGGAGGAGGTCGGCCGCACGCTGATCGAGGCGCACGGGGCCGAGGTCCTGATCCTCGGATGCGCGGGCATGGCGGCGCTGCGGGCACCGCTCGAATCCTGCCTCGGCGTGCCGGTCGTCGATCCCTGCCAGGCCGGCGCCGCGCTGGCCATGTCGCACATTCTTCTCAGGCAATCCCACAAGGTTACCCATGCGTCTTGACGAAACCGCCTCGGGCGTCTTCACCATCGCCGCCACGCCGTTCCTGCCCGATGGGGCGCTGGACCTCGACAGCATCGACCGGATGACGGACTTCTACGTCGAGAAGGGTGCGACCGGCCTGACGATTCTCGGGATCATGGGCGAGGCGCCGAAGCTCTCGCACGCCGAAAGCGTCGCGGTGATCCGTCGGGTGACGGCGCGCACCGCGCTTCCCGTTGTGGTCGGTGTCTCCTCGCCCGGCTTCGCGGCGATGCAGGCGCTGGCGAAAGACGCGATGGACGCGGGCGCCGCGGGCGTGATGGTCGCGCCGACCGGGGGGCTCAGGTCGGACGACCAGATCGCGGGCTATTTCCGCGGCGTGGCCGAGACGCTGGGCGACATCCCCTGGGTTCTCCAGGACTTCCCACTGGTGACGAACGTCCCGATCCCGCCCAAGGTGATCCTCGAGGTCGTACGCGACTGCCCGACCTGCGTCATGCTCAAGCACGAGGACTGGCCGGGGCTTGAGAAGATCAGCACGCTCCGCCGCGCCTCGGACGAAGGCCAGCGCCGCATCTCGATCCTTTGCGGCAACGGCGGCCAGTTCCTGCCCGAGGAGATGGAGCGCGGCGCCGACGGCGCGATGACCGGCTTCGCCTTCCCCGAGATGATGGCCGAGATCGTGCGCCTTTTCCGTGCGGTCGAGATCGAGCGCATGCACCAGGTCTTCGCCGCCTACCTGCCGCTCGTGCGCTACGAAAGCCAGCCCGGCGCGGGTCTGGCCGTCAGGAAACACATCCTGTGGAAGCGCGGCGCCATCGCCCACCCGACGATCCGCCGCCCGGGTGGTGCGCTTTCGACCCGGGCCGTGGCCGAGGTCGAGGCGTTGATCGCGCGGCAAGAGCGGCGGCTGGCCGAACTGGGCCTGATCTGACCCCTTCCCCGTGTCCAAAATACCGCCGGGGGTGAATGCCCCGGACCACGTCCGGGGCAGAGGGGGCGGGACGCCCCCTACCCGCCCGCCAGCGCGCTTTCCAGAAGGTCGCGGACACTGCTGGGTGGCACGTCGTCCGCGACGAAAGCCTGCCCGATCCCTCGCGCAAGGATGAATCGCAGGCGCCCGTCGACCACCTTCTTGTCCTGCGCCATCAACGCCAGAAGCCCCTCGGCGCCCGGCAAGTCGCCGGGAATGTCCGCAAGCCGCCGCTTCATGCCCATGGCGGCCAGATGTGCGGCCAGGCGCGACGGGTCTTCCTGCGGGCAAAGCCCCATCCGCGCCGAAAGGTCGAAGGCAAGCTGGCACCCGATCGCGACACCCTCGCCATGCAGCAGCCGGTCGGAATAGCCCGTCGCCGCCTCGAGCGCGTGGCAGAACGTGTGGCCCAGGTTCAGAAGCGCGCGTTCGCCCTCCTCGGTCTCGTCGCGGGCCACGATCTCGGCCTTCATCTCGACCGATCGGCGTACAGCGTGGGCGCGCGCGGCGGGGTCCCCCGCGGCCAGGGCGGGGCCGTTCTCCTCCAGCCAGCGGAAGAAGGCCGCATCGCCCAGCAGGCCGTACTTCACCACCTCGCCGTAGCCGGCCAGGAAATCGCGCCGCGGCAGGGTCGCCAGCACGTCGATGTCGGCCAGCACGAGCGACGGCTGATGGAACGCGCCCACCAGGTTCTTGCCATGCGGCGAGTTGATGCCCGTCTTGCCCCCGACCGAACTGTCGACCTGCGCCAGGAGCGTCGTCGGCACCTGCACGAAACGCACGCCGCGCCGCAGGATCGCCGCGGCGAAGCCCGCGAGGTCGCCGATCACCCCGCCGCCGAGGGCCACCACCACGTCGCGGCGCTCGACCTTCTCGGCCAGAAGCCACTCGACCGTCCGCTCGAGGCCTGCCCAGCCCTTGGTCCCCTCGCCCGCCGGCAGGGCCAGCGCGCTCGAGCCGATGCCCTCGGACGCAAGCGCCGCGCGCAAGGGGTCCAGGTGCAGCCGTGCCACCGTCTCATCGGTAACGATCGCCACGCGCGGACGGCGCAGCAGCGGCGCGATCTCGGCCCCTGCCCGTGCCAGAAGCCCCGACCCGATGCGCACGTCATAGCGGCGCGCGCCAAGTTCCACCCGGACCGTGTCGACCATCGCCGTCCCTTTCGTCTGCGCCCGCCTCCTCTGGCACAACGCACCGGCGGGCTCCACTGCGAATGCGACAGGCTGGGCCTACCGGTCAAGCCGGGGCGGCGCGGCGCGGAATATCTCGCGGAACATGCCGGGCGTGAGGATCGACAGCGGGTTCACCGTCGTCCGCGGCGCATCCGCCGGACCGGACATGCGGTAGTTGAACCCGAACAGCCCCTCGCCCGGACGGGTCAGGATCTGGCCGATGCCGTTCAGGATGTAGACGGGCGAGATCGTCCCCTGCATGTCCAGCGTCTTGCTGCGCAGGTCGTAGACCCCCGCCATCGACACGCCCAGAGATGCGCCGACCGCGCTGCCTCGGCGCAGGGTGACGCCTGCGGGCTCCAGCGTGAACTCGCCCGTCACCTCGCCGAAGACGATCCCCTCGCCCGACAGCTGTTCCAGCAGGCCCACCACGCTGATCGCTCCCAGAAGATCGGCCAGCACCGGCGCGCCGCGCAGCCTCAGCCCCTCGATCCTCAGCCGGCCGTCGTAGCGCCCCTGTCCCGGCAGCGGAACGAGTGTCAGGTCCAGCACCCCCTGACGCGCGCTGGACAAAAGGCCGCTCGACCTGAGCACGAGGCCCGCATCCTGCGAGGTCAGGCGGATCGCGGTGCCCTCGGACGAGGGCGCCAGCGCACCGGCGACCGGAGCCTCGCCGCCGAGGCGAGCGTCGAACCGGCCCGAAAGGCCGCCCTGTGTCGTCAGGTTGCCCCGAAAGCCGGTGAAGAAGATCCCTTCGCTGACCACAAGCCGGTCCAGCGCCAGCGTGACTGGCCCTCCCTCGCCCGTCCGCGCCACGCCGCCGAAGTCCGCACGCCTGAGGTCTATGGTGCCGCCGGTGACCGAAACCGCAGGGGCACGGCCCGGTCCGCGCGGGACGATCTCGACCGGACCGTCGAGCCACCCGCCGACCCTGAGCCGCGACAGGCGCACTGCCTCAAGGGCACCTGCGCCGGTCAGCTCGATCCGGCCCTCTGCCTCCAGCCCCGGCGCAGAGAGCGTCAGCGCATCGATCTCGAACGGTTGGCCCAGCCGGCCTGAAACCTCCAGCCGCCCTGTGCCTGCGGCGGGCTTCGACCAGCCGATCTGCGGTATCGACAGCGCGATCCGGTTGAGATCCGATACCAGCGAGAACCGCCCGCCGCCGCGGTCCAGGTCCAGCGTGAAGGTTCCGACCCCTTCGCCCGCGACCGTCCCCGGGGGAAGTGCAATCGCGAATTCCTCCAGGAACCCGTCGTCCAGGCCCAGCGTTCCCTCCACCCGGCTTCCGCCGGCGGCATCGCGGCCCAGCTCTTGCGACCAGGTTGCGTCGAAGGCCGCCTTACCCAGCCGCCCCCGTCCGGCGAGCGTCAGGCGATCCTCGCCCGCCTCGATCGTCAGAGACGGTGCACTCAGGACCCGGCCTGGGACCAGCGTCTCCGACCGCACCCCCGACAGACGGCCCGACACCGAAAAGTCAACATCCTCAAGTTTGACGTTTTTCACCAGCGGCAGTCGAAGGATCGAGGTGATCCGCGCCCGCCCCGTCGCAAGATCGGTGCCTCTCCCGGCACGGCTGAGGAAACGCAGCGGCGGCTCGTCGAGAAGCGCCAGCGCGGCGGGGATCGAACTGTCGGTCTCAAGCCGGATCTCGGCGATCGAGGGGCGCTTGCTCACATCCGCGACCGTGAAGACCGACCCGGCGGCGTCGATCCGCTCGCCGTTCGGCGCCACCACCTCGCCCTCGTCCAGCACCAGCGCATAGCGCTGGCCTTCGATCGTCGAATGTCCCGTCGCACCGACGATGGGGGGAAGCGTCTTGAGGACCCGCACCGTTCCGTCCCGGAACTCCCATCCCATCGACAGGCGCGGCTCGGTGCCGGGACGCAGGCGCAGGGCGGCTTTCACGTCGTGCAGCGCCCCTTCGGTCACGTTGGCGGTCAGCCATTCGCGCGTCCTCGGCACGACCCTGAGCGGCCAGAGCGCGAAGAGGCGGTCGTGCGCGATCCGGTCCAGCGTCGCATCCAGCGTGACGGCCCAACCATCGGGTTCGGCTTCGACGTGCCCCCGCGCGCGGAAGGTGCTTTCGGCGCTGACCATCGCGATCTGGCCCAGGTCGATCCGGAACGGCGACAGCGTCAGCCGCAGGTCGAGCGCGCCCTGGTCGAAGCGTGCGGGCTCTGCCAGTTCGCCGGATGGGTTGAGTTCGATATCCTGCAGCGAAAACTGCGCCAGCAGCGATGTGGGCAGGCCCGAGTCCGGGTCGGAGGCGTCGATCAGCACATGCCCGCTTCCCGTGAACCGGCCTTCCGCAGTGCGGGCGGTGATTTCGGTCAGCGTCACGCGGGTCCGCTCGGGGTCGAAGGACATGGCCGCATGCGCGTTCTCGAACGGGATGGGCCGCGCGCCGCCCTCAGGCCTGATGGCACCTGCGGCAATGTCCAGAGTCCCTTCCAGCGCCGCAAGGCTGCCGTCCTGTCTGAGCTGGCCGTCGAGCCCCGCCGACAAGGGCGCATCGACCGCCGTCAGGAAGGCCAGCGCCGGCACCTGCGACGCGACATCCGCCGCGGTCACGTTCAGCAGATCGGCGGAAAAGCCGATGTCGCTTCCGTCGCGCGGGGCATCGAGCGCAAGGTTCATCGCCGCTGCGCCGCTGCCGGACGCACCGCGCAGCGTGAAGCCCATTTCGAGCCTGCGCTCCTCCCGAACTTGGGTCAGCGTCACCGTGCCGCCTTCGGCGCGCCAGATGCGGCTGGTGCGCGCGTCCTGGAAAGTAAAGCGCAGCGCCTCGCCCCGAACAGTATCAAGCCGGGCGAAGATGGGCCGCGCGAAGGCCCGGTCGATCAGGTCCAGAAGGTCCCGCACCGACCGCGCCCCCGACAGTGCCCGGCCCTCCGTCCCCAGCGCGAGGTCGAAACGCCCGAAGCGGTCGCGCCTGAGTGTCAGGTCCGCGCCGACGACCGTCAGTCGGGTCATGGCCACCTCGCCCGCGGTCAGGGAGTCAAGCGCGAAGCGCGCCCGAAGCTCGGGGATGCGCGCCACCTCGGCGCCGAGCGCGTTGCGCACGGTCAGGTCGCGCAAGACGACCCGCGGCGTGCGACCGTCGGCCAGAACGGCCACGATGCTTCCCAGTTCCACCCGGCCCGGACCGCCCATTGCGGCGGCGGCGCGGGCCTCGACCCGTTCGGTCAGCCAGTCGGGGGCGGTGATGGCACGGCCCGACCACAGATAGGCGGCAGGCCAGGCGACGGCCAGAACCAGTGCAAGCGCGATCAGGGCCCAGGGGCCGAAGCGCCCGGGCTGGTCCGGACCTCTGCTGTCGGCGTCCGTTGCGTCGACCATCCTTTCGAGGGCGCGCGCCGGACCCTGAGGGGCCGTGCAGCGGCGCCGGTTGCTCCCGTTCTGCCTGCGGCCTTTATCTTCGCGTGCGCGGGCCTAGAATTGAAGCGCCAACTTCGCAACCGAGGACACGTTTCCATGACCGACGTCGGACAGACCGCCCCGGATTTCACGCTGCCGCGCGACGGCGGCGGCGACATCACCCTTTCGGCGCTGAAGCCGAAGGCCGTGGTGCTCTACTTCTACCCAAAGGACGACACGTCCGGCTGCACCAAGGAGGCCCAGGCCTTCACCGCACGGGCAGAGGACTTCGCTGCGGCGGGCGCCGTCGTCATCGGCATCTCGAAGGACAGCGTCGCCAGCCATGACAAGTTCGTCAAGAAGCACGGCCTGGGGGTCATCCTGGCCTCGGACGAAACTTCGGACGTGTGCGAACGCTACGGCACCTGGGTCGAGAAAAGCATGTACGGCAAGAAATACATGGGCATCGAACGGACGACCTTCCTGATCGACGGCGCGGGCATGGTGCGCCAGGTCTGGCGCAAGGTTAAGGTGGACGGCCACGCCGACGAGGTTCTGGCGGCCGTCAAGGCGCTTTGACCTTGCCGGCAAGGGCGCGCCGAGGCATCACCGGCGCGCCCGACGGAGAGCGCGGATGACCGACACGATTTGCCTGGCCGCCATGGCCGACGAGGTGTTGCGCACGGCTGACGCGCGCGAAAAAACGTCCCTGTCGCGCCGCCACGCCGCTGCGTGGTTCGCAGCCCGCGCGACTGGCGCGCCGCTGCCCATAGGTCACGCCTCGCCGCCCGACCGGCCGGCACGACCCGACCGGCCCGAGCTGCTACCTCCGCGCGAAGTGCCGCGCCGGCGCCCCGGCACGAAGGAGGGGCGCGTGGCGCTTCTGCACGCTGTCGCGCATATCGAACTCAACGCCGTCGACCTGCACTGGGACATCGTCGCGCGCTTCACCCATGTAGCGATGCCCTTGGGCTTCTATGACGACTGGGTAAAGGCCGCCGACGAGGAATCAAAGCACTTCAACCTTCTGGCAGACTGTCTTGAAGCCGACGGCAGCCACTACGGCGCGCTTCCCGCGCACGCCTTCATGTGGCGCGCCGCCGAGGACACGGCGCACGACCTGCCCGCCCGGCTTGCGGTCGTGCCAATGGTGCTCGAGGCGCGGGGGCTCGACGTCACGCCCGGCATGATCGAGATCTTCCGCAGGGCGGGCGCGACCGACGCGGTGGCCGCGCTTGAGACCATCTACGCAGAGGAAGTCGGTCACGTGGCCTACGGGCAGAAGTGGTTCAACTTCCTCTGCGGGCGCGACGATTGCGACCCCAAGGACCGCTTCCACGCCCTCGTGCGCAAGCATTTCCACGGCCGGCTCAAGCCGCCCTTCAACGAGGAGAAGCGCGCCGAGGCCGGGATCCCGCCTGACTTCTACTGGCCGCTGACCGAGGACGATGCGGCCTCTGCCCCGGTGTGATCGGCGGATTCTTGCCACGATAAGCCGCCCGGCGCGCATCCGGGTCAAAGACGTTGCCATTCTTAACCCACCTGCGGTAGCACCGCTCAGGTGGGGCCGCACGTGGGGATGTGCGGCGCTGCTTCGGATCTGGTCACACGGGACGGAAATCCTTGCAGGGACGGTTCTCTCACAAGCTCAACGCTGCTCTCGAGCGCTACCTGCCGGAACGGCGGCTCTTTCTGAAATCCGATACCGAGACCCGGTTTATCCGGCTCCGCCCCGTCACTCAGGCAGTGGCGATCGCGGGGTCCTCGCTGGTGGTCGGCTGGACCGTCATCGCGACAGCCGTGCTTCTGATGGATTCGATCGGGTCGGGAACGGCACGCGACCAGGCTCTGCGTCAGCAGGCGAACTACGAGGCGCGGCTCAACGCTGTCGCAGCCGACCGCGACGCCCGTGCCGCCGAAGCACATGCCGCCCAAGAAAGGTTCAACCTCGCGCTGGCCGAGGTCTCGGCGATGCAGGAACGCCTGCTCGCCTCCGAAGACCGCCGACGCGAGCTGGAAACAGGGATCGAGGTGATCCAGGCCACCCTGCGCCGCACCATGCAGGAGCGTGACGAGGCCAGGGAACAGGTATTGGCCTTGTCCGATGGCGGCGACGCCCGCAGGACCGGCCTTGCCGCAACCGACCCCGCCGAGCTCGAATCGACGCTTGCCTTCCTGACCGACGCGCTGGCCGATACCGCGGCCGAACGCGAATCCATCGAGGAGTCAGCCCAGTCGGCACTCGCGCAGGCCGCAGAGCTGGAACGTGAACTGAAGCTGATCGAGGAACGCAACGACCGCATCTTCAGCCAGCTCGAAGAAGCCGTCGCCGTCTCGATGGAGCCGCTGGACGAGATGTTCCGCGCCGCGGGCCTGCCGCCCGACCGGATCATCGAGGAAGTGCGCCGAGGCTATTCCGGCCAGGGCGGCCCGCTGATGCCGATCTCGATGTCCACAAAGGGCGAGGAAGCAAGCCCAGACGCACTGCGGGCCAACGAGATCCTGTCGCGCCTGGACGAAATGAACCTCTACCGCATCGCGGCCGAGAAGACCCCCTTCGCCGTCCCGGTCAAGTCCGCCTTCCGCTTCACCAGCGGATTCGGCTACCGCCGCGACCCCAAGGGCGGCGGGAACCGCATGCACGAAGGCACCGACTTTGCCGCAGCCTACGGCACGCCGGTCTACGCGACGGCCGATGGCGTTGTCGTTCACGCCGGATGGCAGGGCGGCTACGGGCGACTGGTCAAGATCCAGCACGCCTTCGGGATCGAGACGCGCTATGCCCATCTGTCGCAGATCCGCGTGAACGTGGGCGATCGGGTCTCGCGCGGAGAGCGCATCGGTGATATGGGAAACTCCGGCCGGTCGACCGGGACGCACCTGCACTATGAGGTGCGCGTGGGCGGCGCGGCCACGAATCCCATGACGTATATCAGGGCGGCAAGAGATGTTTTCTAAATCGAAGATCAACGAGCCCGGGCCGAAATCGGGCCAGGAGGCGGAGAGAGCCAAGATGCCTGACTATGCAGCTCCCAAGCCTGCCGGCGATTTCGCGCCCCCCGCGGCGCCGAAGCCGAAGCCCGGCCCGTCGATCCTTTCGGCAGACCTCGTGGTCGTCGGCAACCTCAAGACGACCGGCGACATCCAGGTCGAGGGCACTGTCGAAGGCGATATCCGCGCACATCTTCTGACGGTCGGCGAGGGCGCCACCATCAAGGGCGAGATCGTGGCGGACGATATCGTCGTCAATGGCCGTATCGTCGGCCGCGTGCGCGGGCTCAAGGTGCGCCTGACCTCCTCCGCGCGGGTAGAAGGCGACATCATCCACAAGACCATCGCGATCGAATCCGGTGCGCATTTCGAAGGCTCGGTGCAGCGTCAGGACGACCCGATCTCGAACGCGCCGAAAGCGGCCCTCGCCGCGCCGAAGCCGCCCGAGGCGGCAAAGGGCTGATCGCCCGGCACAAGGACCAGGGAACAGGGCGCCGGACGGCGACCTTTTTCTTGGTGCGGGCTCACGCGTCGCCCGGCCCGCCCAGCAATCTGCGATAAAGGTGCCAGCTCGCATGCCCAAGCACGGGGAGCACGACAAAGAGCCCCAGGAAGGCCGGCACCATCCCCACGAACAACGCCACCGCGATGAAGATGCCCCAGCCGATCATCACGCCGGGCGCGGCCACGACGCGATCATCGCGGTCACGAAATCCACCTCGCGGTCCAGCAGCAGCGGCAGGCTTATGACCTGCGTGGCGAAGAGGACGAAGGCGAAGACCGCGCCGACCGCAGTTCCGGTCGCCAGCATGGCAAGGCCATGCGACGTCAGGAATACCTCGAACGAGGTCGAGACGTTGGTCATGGTCTTCAGCCCCAGGAACAGCGCGAAGATCATGTGACCCAGGAAGTTCCAGAACAGGAAGAAGATCACGATGATTGCCGCGACCGAGGGGATCTGGCGGTCCTTCTGGCGGAAGATCACTCCCAGCACCGCCGGCCAGGACAGTGGCTCGTCCGCCTCGATCCGGCGGCTGACCTCGTAGAGGCCAACGGCGACGAAGGGACCCAGAAGCGGAAAGCCCAGCGTGATCGGGATGGTCCACCAGACCTGCCCGGCGCCGACCAGAGCCCAGGTCAGCAGCAGCCCCCCGGCTACATAGACGGCTGCAAAAAACAGGCCGAAGGCCGGGGCAGCGCGGAAGTCGGCCAGGCCCCGGCGCAGCGCCGCGCGCAGGTCGGCGAGAGTCGCGGGCCGCGGCTCTGGAATGGCGGCCGGCGGGGGCGGCGGAGCCGCGGTTGTGTCGAACATGGCCGGGTCTCCTCCCTGTCTCCGGCGGAATTGTCGTCGGCGTGGCGGGTCGCTATCCCGCCTCGGCGTCGGCAACGTGACGCTTCACCGCCAGAAAAGCGTCCGGCGTGACGGAAATCGAGTCGATTCCCCGCTCGACCAGATACCGCGCGAAGGCCGGGTCGTTCGACGGCGCCTGCCCGCAAAGACCGACCTTGCAGCCCTTCGCATGGGCTCGCGAGATGACCTCGCCGATCATCCACAGGACGGCCGGATCATCCTCGCGGAAAAGCCCCGCCAGTGCGTCGGAATCGCGGTCGATCCCAAGCGTCAGCTGGGTCAGGTCGTTCGACCCGATCGAGAAGCCGTCGAACCGCGCGGCGAATTCGTCGGCCAGGATCACGTTCGACGGAATCTCCGCCATCACATAGACTTGCAGGCCGTTCTTCCCACGCTCAAGACCCTCGCCCCGCATCACCTCCAGCACTCGGTCCGCCTCGGCCGGGGTGCGGCAGAACGGAATCATGACGATCACGTTGGTAAAGCCCATTTCCTCCCGCAGACGCCGGATCGCCCGGCATTCCAGCGCGAAGCCGTCGCGGTAGCCATCGGCATAGTAGCGCGAGGCGCCGCGCCAGCCGATCATCGGGTTTTCCTCATGCGGCTCGAACTGCCGCCCGCCCAGAAGCTCGGCATACTCGTTGGTCTTGAAGTCGCTCATCCGCACGATGACAGGGTTGGGGTGGCAGAAGGCAGCGATGCGCGAAAGCCCGCGCGCCAAGCGGTCCACGAAATACTCGGGCTTGCTGGCATACCCCGCCGTCAGCGCCTCGATCTCTGCGCGGGCGGCTTCGTCCTTCAGCTGATCGAACCGCGTCAGCGCAAGGGGATGGGCCTTGATGACGTTGCCCACGACGAATTCCATCCGCGCAAGGCCCACCCCGTCGGTCGGCAGCCGCCACCAGCGCGCTGCGGCCGACGGGTTGGCGAGGTTGAGCATGACCTTGGTCTTCGTCTCCGGCAGGTCGGTGACGGACAGCTCCTCGACCTCGTAGTCCGCGATGCCCTCCAGCACCGCGCCCTCGTCGCCACCGGTGCAGTCGACGGTGATCTCCTGTTCGTCGTGCAGCACGTGCGTCGCGGTCCCGGTCCCGACGATGGCCGGCAAGCCCAGCTCGCGGCTGACGATGGCGGCGTGGCTGGTGCGTCCGCCGTGGTCGGTCACGATGGCCGCGGCCTGCTTCATGATCGGCACCCAGTCGGGGTCGGTTGTCCCGGTGACCAGGATGGAGCCCGGGACGAAGCGCCCGATGTCGGCCGCGCTTTCTATCAGGCAGACCTTGCCCGCAGCTACCGCGGAGCCGACCGAAAGCCCTGTCAGAAGCCGCCGGCCCGCCTTCCTGATGCGGTAGCTGCGGAAAGCTCCCGCCTTGACCCGGGACTGCACGGTTTCGGGGCGGGCCTGCACGATGTAGAGAAGCCCCGTCTCGCCGTCCTTGGCCCATTCCATGTCCATCGGCTGGCCATAATGCTTCTCGATCGTCGCGGCCTGACGGGCGAGGTCGAGGATCTCGTCGTCGCTCAGCACGAAGGCTGCGCGCTCGGCCTTTGAGGTCGGGACGTTCCTCGTCGGCCCGCCCTCGCCCTTGGCGTAGATCATCTTCTTTTCCTTGGCGCCGATCTTCTTTTCCAGGATCGGCACCAGACCGGGCTGGTCGAGGAAGGGCTTGAACACCTGGTATTCGTCAGGCGTCACCGCGCCTTGCACGACGTTCTCGCCCAGGCCCCAGGCGGCGTTGATCAGCACGACCTTGGGAAAGCCCGATTCCGTGTCGATGGAAAACATCACCCCCGAGCCCGAGATGTCGGATCGCACCATCTGCTGCACGCCCACCGACAGCGCCACCTGGTCATGCGCGAAGCCCTTGAGTTCGCGGTAGATGATCGCCCGGTCGGTGAAGAGCGAGGCATAGCAGCGCCGACACGCGGCCAGCAGCTCGGCCTCGCCCCGGACGTTGAGGAACGTCTCCTGCTGGCCGGCGAAGCTGGCGTCCGGCAGGTCCTCTGCGGTGGCCGAGGAACGCACCGCGACGGGAAGATCCCCGGCCCCCGCCCGGTCGCAGAGTTCCGCATAGGCTGAAAGGATCGCGTCTCGGATATCGTCGGGGAAGGTTCCGCCGGCGATCGCCTTGCGCACCTTCTCGCCCGCCTCGGGCAGGGTCAGGCGGTGGTCACGCAGTGCCCGCATGACATCGTCGATCGTTTCGGTCAGGCTGTTCGCGCGAAGGTAGGTGCGGTAGGCGTGGGCCGTGGTCGCGAAACCCGGCGGGACGCGGATGCCCGCCTCGGACAGCGTGCGCACCATCTCGCCAAGGGATGAATTCTTGCCGCCGACGGTCGCGACATCTCCGCGCGTCAGATGCTCGAACCATATGACGTACTGTGCTGAGCCTGGCATGTCGCGTTTCCTCCTGACCGGTTCCGTAGCCAAGATGCCGCGCCGCAGCCCTGGGCACGTTGACCTGTATCAAGCACAGTCCGGGCCGAGCCCGGCCACGCACCCTTGCAGATGCTGCATAGCGGCATTTCCGACCTGGGCATTGTGCAGTCGCAGAAACAAGCCATGTTGGACGCAAGGGAGAACGCGCCAAGAAGGCGCACAGACAGAATGAGGCACAGCATTGGCTTACATCAACACCACCATCCGCCCCGCCCTGGCCGACCGCATCCGCGCGACCATCGACACCATCCGCGCAGCCCGCGCCAAGCGCGCGGTCTACCTGCGCACCATGCGTGAACTGGAAGCGCTGAGCGACCGCGACCTCGCGGACCTCGGCATCTCGCGCCTGAGCATCGAAGACCTGGCGTGGAAGCACGCCTACGGCGAGTAACCGCCGCACCAGACCCGACCCAAGGCCCCGGCGACGTCCGGGGCCTTTTCCATTGGCCGCGCGCATGTCTTGACCCTGCGGTGCCGTCTGTCACTGTCGCCTCCAATCGAACAGGGAGGCACCCATGACGACTGCGAGGACCGTGATCATCGAGGCACCAGGAGGCCCCGAGGCGATGAGACTCGTCGATCGGGAGGTTGGCGACCCCGGCCCGGGGCAGATCCGCATCCGCCACAAGGCCGTCGGGCTGAACTTCATCGACGTCTACCAGCGCTCGGGCCTCTACCCGCTCCAGCTTCCCGCCCCGCTGGGGATGGAGGCCGCAGGCGTGATCGAAGCCGTGGGCGAAGGCGTCACCCACCTGAAGCCCGGCGACAGGGCTGCCTATGCCTCCGCCCCTCCCGGCGCCTATTGCGAGGCGCGCGTGATGCCCGCTGCGCAGGTCTGCCCCTTTCCCGACGCGATTTCCTTCGAGGAAGGCGCGGCGATGATGCTCAAGGGCCTGACCGTCCACTACCTTTTCCGAGGCACGACGCCCTTGAAGGCGGGAGACACGGTCCTTTTCCACGCGGCGGCCGGCGGCGTCGGGCTGATCGCGTGCCAGTGGGCCAGGGCCGAGGGCATCACGCTGATCGGCACGGCAGGGTCGGACGACAAGTGCCAGCTGGCCGCAGACCATGGTGCAGCCCATGTGATCAACTACCGCAAGGAGAATTTCGTCGACCGCGTGCGCGAGATCACCGACGGCAAGGGCGTCGCGGTGGTGATGGACTCGGTCGGCAAGGACACTTTCGACGGCTCGCTCGACTGCCTCGCTCCGCTGGGCATGATGATCCTGTTCGGCGCGTCCTCCGGCCCGGTCCCGCCGTTTGACCTGCAAAGGCTGGCGGCCAAGGGGTCGCTCAAGATCACGCGGCCTACGCTCTTCACCCACATCGCCCAGCACGAAACCTGCCAGCGGATGGCGCGCGAACTGTTCGAGATGGTGGTCTCGGGCAAGGTGCATATCCGCATCGACCAGCGATTCCCGCTGGATCAGGTGGTCGAGGCGCACCGTGCGCTGGAAGGCCGGGCAACGACCGGGGCGACGATCCTTCTTCCTTGACCTCAATCAAGGCGCAGCAGGGTGCATTGCGGGCACCCTGCCCGCATGGACACGCGCAGCCCCGAAGCGGTCTTCCATACGGAAGGCCTTACCAAAGTCTATGATACCGGCGCCGAGAAGATCCACGCGCTGGCGGGGGTTGACCTTGACCTGTTCGCGGGCGAATTCGCCGTGCTTCTCGGCCCCTCCGGCTCGGGCAAATCCACGCTCCTGAACATCCTGGGCGGGCTGGACCGGCCGACCTCGGGGCTGGTGCGGTTCACCGACCACATCCTGTCCGAGATGTCGGATGCCGAGCTGACGCGCTATCGCCGCGACCACGTTGGCTTCGTGTTCCAGTTCTACAACCTCGTCGCGTCGCTGTCGGCGCGCGAGAACGTGCAGCTTGTCACCGATGTCGCGGCCAACCCCATGCGGCCCGAGGATGCGCTTGAGCTTGTCGGCATGACCCACCGCATGGACCACTTCCCGGCCGAGCTGTCGGGCGGCGAACAGCAGCGCGTGGCCATCGCGCGTGCCATCGCCAAGCGGCCCGAGGTCCTGCTGTGCGACGAACCGACCGGCGCGCTCGACTCCAAGACCGGGGTCTTCGTGCTGGACGCACTGAAATCGGTCAACGAACGCTTCGGCACGACCACGGCCGTCATCACCCACAACGCCGCCATCAGGAAGATGGCGCACCGCGTCATCTGGTTCCGCGACGGCAAGGTGGAAAGGGTCGAGGTCAATGACACGCGGATCGCGCCATCGGAGATCGCGTGGTGAGGGGGATCGACGCGCTCGACCGCAAGCTTCTGCGCGACTTCCGTCGCCTCTGGGCGCAGGCGCTGGCCATTGCGCTGGTCCTTGCATGCGGAGTTGCAATCTTTCTGACGACCTTCGGGATGCACGGCGCGCTTTCGGACACCCGTGACGCCTATTACGAACGACACCGCTTCGCGCAGGTCTTCGCCTCGGCCCGCCGAGCACCGCGCACCCTTCTGCCGGAGATCCTGGCCATCCCCGGGGTCTACGCAGCCGAGGCGCGCATAGCCGGGACCGCGATCCTGGACCTGCCGGGACGGACCAGGAATGGCGTCGGGCGCATCCTGTCGCTGCCGGCCACGGGGGAGCCTTCGCTGAACGTGCCGCTTCTGCGCGATGGCCGCCTGCCCGACCCCGACGTGCCGGACGAGGTGATGGTCAACGCCCCCTTCGCCGAGGCGAACGGCTTCAGGCCGGGCGATGCGTTCGAGGCCAACCTGAACGGCTCAAAGCGGCGCCTGACTGTCACGGGCACTTTCCTGAGCCCTGAGTTCATCTACACTCTGCCCCCTGGCGGGATGATGCCTGACAACGAAGGCTTCGGCGTGATCTACCTGCCCGAACGCGCGGCCGCCGCGGCCTGGGACATGACCGGCGCCTTCAACAGCCTTTCGGTCAGCCTGTCGCCTGACGCGAGCGAGGCCGAGGTGATCGACCGCATCGACGCCCTTCTGGAGCCCTATGGCGGAACGGGTGCCCATGGTCGAGAGCAGCAGGAAAGCCACGCCTTCGTCGATGCCGAGTTGACGCAGCTGCGCTCGATCTCGCTGATCCTGCCGCCGATCTTCTTCGGTATCGCCGCTTTCCTCGTGAACATGGTGATCGGGCGCATCGTGTTCCTCGAACGCAGCGAGATCGGGCTTCTGAAGGCAATCGGCTATTCCAACACGGCGATCGCGGCGCATTACCTGATGCTGGCCGTGCTGGTCGCGGGCCTGGGCGTGGTTGTCGGCTGGCTGGCGGGCAACTGGCTGACCTACGGGCTGACGCTGCAATACGCGCGCTTCTTCGACTTTCCCTACCTCATCTACCGCTTCCCGATCGAGGCAGCGGCTCTGGCCGCGGTCATCGGCGTGACGACAGCGGGCCTGGGCGCCTTGCAAAGCGCACTCAAGGCCGCGCGTCTGGCGCCGGCGGTCGCGATGCTGCCCCCCGCACCGCCGCGCTTCCGCCAGAGCATGGCGGACAGGCTCTTCCACGCCCTGCGGCTGTCGCAGCCCACCATGATGATCCTTCGCAGCCTGATGCGATGGCCGCTGCGCACGGCCCTCACCACGTTGGGGATGGCGTTGGCGGTGGCAGTCCTGGTCGCGCCGAACTTCTTCAACGACGCGCTGGACGAAATCCTCGACAGCGCCTTCTTCCAGGCCAACCGCCAGCACGCGATACTGATGTTCCCCGAGGATCTGCCGCTTGGAGCGCTGGAAACGGTGCGCGGCCTGCCAGGCGTCCTCCAGGCCGAGGCGCAGGTCTTCGCGCCGGCGATCCTGCGGCACGGGCACCTGGAAAAGCGCGTGGGCGTCGAGGGGCGCGTGCCGGGCGCAGACCTCAGCCGCATCGTGGATGGGGCGGGCCGCGCCGTCGAGGTGCCCGAGGGCGGCCTTCTTCTGGCCGAGCGGCTTGCCGCGCAGCTGGGCGCCGCGCCCGGCGATCTGGTCGAGGTGCAGTTCCTGACCGGCCGGCGCGAGCGGGTGGAGCTGCCCCTGACCGGCGTCGTGACGCAATATTTCGGCCTTGGCGCCTATGTCGACCGCGCGACGCTCGACGCGATCCTCAGGCGGTCGGACCGGATGAGCGTTGCGAACGTCACGCTGGACCCCGCCCAGACCGACGAGTTCGACCGCTCGATCAAGGACATCCCCGCCCTCTCCGGCACGATCATGCTGACCGACGTGCGCCGGTCGTTCCAGGAGACGATCCGCGAAAACGTCGGCTACACCACCGCGGTCTATGTGACCGTCGCGGTGCTGATCACCATAGGCGTGGCCTACAACGCCGCGCGCATCCAGCTTTCCGAACGGGCACGCGAACTGGCCAGCCTGCGTATCCTTGGCTTCACGCGGGCTGAAGTGTCCTATGTCCTTATGGGCGAGACGATGCTGGTCGCGCTGATTGCCCAACCGTTGGGCTGGCTACTGGGGGCTGGCATCGCCTGGGCCTCGGTCAAGGGGTTCACCTCGGACCTCTACCGGATTCCGCTTGTACTTGAGCCCGACAATTTCGCGAGGTCCAGCCTGATCGTCCTGGCCGCCGCCTTCGGCGCGGCGCTGCTCGTGCGGCGACGGCTCGACACGCTCGACCTCGTCGCCGTCATGAAGACACGGGAGTGAACCGATGAAGCTGACCCTTCGCACCCTGATCGGGGCCCTCGCTGTCGCAGTCGTCATCGGCGGGCTGCTGATCGTCGCCTTCCGGACCGATCCCATCGCCGTGGACCTGGCGACGGTGACGCGCGGACCGATGCAGATCACCGTCAACGCCGACGGCAAGACCCGTATCCGGGAGGTCTACGAGGTTGCGGCCCCCTTCACGGGCACCGCGCGGCGATCTCCGGTCGAGGTGGGCGAGCCGGTGGTCGCCGGCGAGACCGTGGTGGCCGTGGTCGAACCGGTCGCGCCCGCACTTCTGGACGCCCGCAGCCGCCTTCAGGCCGAAGCCGCCCTGCGCGAGGCAGAAGCCGCGCTGAAGGTCGCCGAAAGCCAGCTGGCACAGGCCGAAGAGGACCTGGCCTATGCGCAGACCCAGTTGGACCGCGCCCGCACACTGGTCGAACGCGGCGTCGCCTCGGTCACGCGCCTGGAGGATGCGACCCAGCTCGTTGCGGTGAGGGAAGCCGCCCGCGCCGCTGCGCGATCCCAGCTGCAAGCGGCACAGGGCGCGCGGGACCGTGCCGCCGCGGCACTGATAGAGCCCGGCCAAAGCGCTCAGGCCGACGCGGAATGCTGCGTGCCGATCCTCGCCCCCGTCAGCGGCATCGTGATCGAAGTCGACCAGGTCAGCGAACGCCCTGTCGTCGCCGGCACACGACTGGTGACGCTTGGCGACCCAGCCGACCTCGAGATCGTGGCCGATCTCCTGTCGTCGGACGCCGTGCGCCTGAAGCCCGGCGCACGCGCCTTCGTCGAACGCTGGGGCGGACCCATCACCCTGGTCGCGCGGCTCAGATCGATCGAACCCGTCGCCATCACCAAGGTCTCGGCGCTTGGCATAGAAGAACAGAGGGTGAACGCGGTGTTCGACTTCATCTCGCCACCAGAACAACGTCAGGGCCTCGGTGGCGGCTATGCGGTCTTCCTGCGGGTGGTCGAATGGGAAACGCCCGATGCGCTCCAGGTGCCGCTGTCGGCGCTGTTCCGGCGTGGAGACGACTGGGCGGTGTTCGTGGCAGATGGCGAGCGTGTGCGGGAGGCAGCGGTCGAAATCGGGCGGCGCAATGCCGAGATGGCCGAAGTCCTCTCGGGACTGGCGGCCGGTGACCGTGTAGTCACCCACCCGAACGAGGAACTCAGCGCCGGCGCCCCAATAATCGAGCGCGGGACGGAAGGATAGGTCGCGGGGGGCTTTCCGCCCCCCGTCCCCGCGAAAGCGGGGCCTCCCCCCGACGGTATTTGGAACACGGGGAAGACGGCAGGGCATTGCGGGGCCTTCGATGTGAAGGTATTTTTCACAAGATGAAAAACCGGAGGCCGCCATGACCGAGCCCCGCCGCCGCGGCCGTCCACGCGCGTTCCAGGACAAGACGGCCGAGAACACGGTCCAGTCGCTCGACCGCGCGCTCGTGATCCTGGAGGCGCTGGCCGAGGCCGGCGGGATCGGCCTTTCGGCCCTGGCGCAGAAGCTGGACCAGGCGCCCGCCACGGTCTACCGCGCGCTCACCACGTTCGAGACGCATGGCATGGCCGAACTCGACCCCGCGACGCAGGCCTGGCACGTTGGTCCGGGCGCCTTCCTGATCGGCTCGGCCTTCCTGCGCCGCACCTCGGTCGTCGAGCGCGCGCGCCCGGTGCTGCGGGCGCTGATGGAAGAAACCGGCGAGACTGCGAATCTTGGCGTCGCGCAGGGCGACCACGTGCTGTTCCTGAGCCAGGTCGAAACGCACGCCTCGATCCGTGCCTTCTTCCCCCCCGGAACCCGGTCGCCACTCCATGCCTCCGGCATCGGCAAGGCGCTGCTGGCGCGATATGATCAGGACAGGCTGGAGGACTACCTTGCCCGCGCGACGCTGACACGCTTCACGGACGCCACCTTGACCGACGCCGATGCGCTCAGGGCCGATCTGGCCGAGACGCGGGCGCGCGGCTTCGCCTTCGACGACGAAGAACGCAACGAGGGCATGCGCTGCATCGCGGCGGCCGTTCTCAATGCCTTCTGCGAACCGGTGGCGGGGATCTCGGTCTCCGGCCCGGTGCAAAGAATGCCGGTGGAGGCGACGGCAGCGATCGGCGAGAAGGTGCGCGCGGCGGCGGCTCGGTTGTCCGCAGGCCTCGGCGCCCGCCCCGCGACCTGACGCCCGAAGGGCTGGACGCGGGCTCAAGCACGACTAGACTGAACCGTACATTCCAAGGAGAGTCGCCGATGCGCCTGACCGTGAACGGCACTGAGCACGAGATCGATGCCGAGCCGGAAATGCCCCTGTTGTGGGCTCTTCGCGACCTGATCGGCCTGACGGGCACGAAGTTCGGTTGCGGCGTCGCTGCCTGTGGCGCGTGTACGGTCCACATCGGAGGCGAAGCCGCTCGATCCTGCCAGATCGCCGTAGGCGATGTCTGGGGCGAAGTCACCACGATCGAAGGACTGGGCACCCCCACCAACCCCGCCCCGATCCAGCGCGCCTGGATCGAGGAGCAGGTGGCCCAGTGCGGCTACTGCCAGTCGGGGCAGATCATGCAGGCCGCGGCGCTTCTGGCACAAACGCCCGACCCGACGGATGACGATATCGATGCCGCGATGCAGGGCAACCTCTGCCGCTGCGGGACCTATCCGCGGATCCGCGCCGCGATCCGCCGCGCTGCGCAGATCACCAGGGAAGGCTGAGCCATGGGACGCCTGCGCACCTTCACCCGCCGCGCCTTCCTCGTGACCACCGCCGCCGTCGCGGGCGGCGTCGCCTTCGGTGTCTGGAAGGCGCGCGAGGCCCCGCCCAATCCCCTGTCGCCCGAAACCGGAGCGAGCCTGAACCCCTGGCTGATCCTCGATGGCGATGGCACGACCATCGTCGTCCCGCGCGCCGAGATGGGCCAAGGCGTGCGCACGACGCTCGCCGCGCTGGTGGCCGAAGAACTGGACGTCGACTTCGCCACCATCCGCGTGATCCATGGCCCCCCCGCACAGGCCTACTACAACGGCGCGCTGATGGAGGCGGGCCTTCCTTACGCCCACTACGCGCTCAGCGACCGCCAGCGCTGGCTGGGCGAACAGATGGCGGTGCTGCCGAAGCTCCTTTCGCTCCAGGTCACGGGCGGGTCGACCTCGACCGTCGATGCCTACGACAGGATGCGCCTCGCCGGTGCCACCGCGCGCGAGACGCTCAAGCTCGCCGCCGCGGCGCGGCTCGGGGTGGATGCGCGCGCGCTCGGAACCGAGGCGGGGCATGTCATTGCCCCCGATGGCGCCCGGATCGCCTATGGCGATCTGGCCGCCGAGGCTGCGAAGATCGACCCGCCCGATGTCACACTGCGCGATCCGTCCGATTGGAAGCTGCTGGGCAGGTCGCTCCCCCGCACCGACATGGTGGAAAAGGTTACCGGCACCGCGACCTTCGGGGGCGATGTGACGCTTCCGGGTATGGTTTTTGCCACCGTGCGGATGAACCCCCGCCTCGGCGGGGCGATGGCGGGCTACGACCCGGCGCCCGCGCTGACCCTTCCGGGCGTGGAGCGGGTGATCGACCTCGGCACCGGCGTCGCCGTTGTCGGGCGTTCGACCTGGCACGCCTTCCGCGGAGCCGAGGCGATCACGGTCGACTGGGGCCCTGCCCCCTACCCGGAGACCTCCGAGGCGATCTACGCCAACATAGCCGACGCTTTCGAGGCTGACCCGAACTCGACCCTGCGCGACCAGGGCACGATCCCCGCACCCGCCGAGGGCGACGTGACGGCCGAATACCGCGTCCCTTTCCTCGCGCATGCGACGATGGAGCCGATGAACGCTACCGCGTTGCGGACCGATGACGGCCTCGAGCTCTGGTGCGGCACGCAGGCGCCGGTTCTGGCGCGCGACAAGGCGGCCGAGGCGCTCGGGCTCGACCCCGAGGCGGTGACCGTCCACACGACCTACCTCGGCGGCGGGTTCGGGCGGCGGGCGGAATACGACTTCGCGGTCCTGGCCGCACGCGTGGCCGACGCGATCCCCGGCACGCCCGTCAAGGTCACCTGGTCGCGCGAGGAGGACATGCGCCACGACTTCTACCGCCCCGCGGCGCTGGCACGCTTCCGGGGGCGCGTCGAGGGCGGGCGGATCGCGGCCCTCGACGCCGCCATCGCCGCGCCCTCGGTCACGCGCCAGTCGATGCAGCGCATCGCGGGCTTCGCACCGCCCGGCGCCGACAAGGGCCATGTCGAAGGCGCCTTCGACCAGCCCTATGCGATCCCGAACTGGCGCGTCGCGGGGCACCTTGCCGACCTCGCCGTGCCGATCGGCTTCTGGCGCTCGGTCGGCAATTCCTTCAACGGGTTCTTCCACGAAAGCTTCATCGACGAGCTGGCCCATGCCGCCGGGGCCGACCCGCTGCAATTCCGCATCGACCATGTCCGCCCCGAACACGAACCCTCGGCCCTCCTGCTCGAAGCCGTGCGCGACATGTCGGGCTGGGGGCGAAACGCGCCCGGCACCGCCAAGGGCGTCGCGCTGACCTACAGCTTCGGCACGCCCGTGGCCGAAGTGGTCGAGGTCACAGACGAGAACGGCGCGCTCCGCGTCAGCCGCGCCTGGATCGCCTGCGACCCAGGCCGCGCACTCGACCCCGCGATCATCGAGGCGCAGATGGTCTCAGGGCTGATCTACGGCCTCTCGGCCGCGATCCTCGAGGAAATCACCTTCGACGCGGGCGAGGTGCAGCAGTTCAACTTCCCCGACTACGACGCGCTGCGCATACACACCGCGCCCGAAGTTCAGGTCCGCATCCTGGAAAACAACGACCACATGGGCGGCGTTGGCGAACCGGGCACGCCTCCGGCCGCCGCCGCGCTGGCCAACGCCGTCTTCGCTCTGACCGGCCGGCGGATCAGGGAACTTCCGCTCGGCAAATCCGTCGACTTCGTACTCTGATCCTTCCCCGTGTTCCAAATACCGCCGCCGGAGGCACACGGAGCCCGCGGCGCGCCAGCGCTGCGGGCGACAGGGGTGAAATGGCGCCGCAAGGCGCCTCCGAAGGGATCCCGCGGCCCTACCGCGCGATCTCGACCGTCTGGCGCAGGACACCGGTCGCGCGATCGTAGATCAGGATGCGGTCGTCCGCCGTCACCACGGCCACCCAGTCCGTGCCTTGCGTGAATGCCACCGCCTCGGCGCCCGAAGGCAGGACCAGCCGCTCAGGCACTGCGACCTCGCCCCCCGGCGCAAGGCGGATGACAAGCAGCGCGACGACGACTAGAAGGCCCACGATCATCGTGGCGGTCAGCAGCGTGACCAGCCGCTTCAGGAACCGGATATCGCCCTCGGGCAGCGGAGCTTCGTCCATGTCGTCCAACGCCCCCCGCGTCCTACGCCTCACCATCGCGGCCGACCCGCCGCCGCGCCTTGATAAGGCGCTTTCGCGCGACGTGCCAGAGGAGGAGGACCTGTCCCGCTCTCGCCTTGCGCGCCTCATCGCGGATGGTCACGTTCGGTTGTCCGGCGCGATCGTGACCGACCTCAAGGCCCGTGTGGCCGAAGGCGACGCTGTCGAGATCACGCTCCCCCCGGCCACACCGACCGATACCGCGGCCGAAGACATCCCTCTGAACATCGTCCACGAGGATGCCGAGCTGATCGTCGTGGACAAACCCGCGGGCATGGTCGTCCACCCCGCGCCGGGGTCGGTTGCAGGCACTCTGGTCAACGCGCTTCTGCACCACTGCGGCGAAACGCTGTCGGGCATCGGCGGCGAACGGCGCCCCGGCATCGTGCACCGGATCGACAAGGACACCTCGGGCCTCCTGGTCGTGGCCAAGACCGACCGCGCCCATCACGCGCTGGCCCGCCAGTTCGAAAGGCACACCGCCGAACGCCGCTATCTCGCGCTCTGCCACGGCGTGCCCGACGCGGGCGACCCGCGGCTTCGTGGGCTCAGGGGCGTGTCGTTCGAACCGGGCGGGACGCTTGTGATCCGCACCAACCTCGACCGACACCGGACCGACCGGCAGAGGCAGGCCGTCACTTTCAACGGCGGGCGGCACGCGGTGACGCGGGTGCGCTTGCTGGAGAGTTTCGGCACGCCCCCCGTGGTGGCGCTGGTCGAATGCCGGCTGGAAACCGGGCGCACCCACCAGATCCGTGTGCACATGGCCTATGCCGGCCATGCGCTTCTGGGCGATCCGACCTACGGCGTGCGGCGGCTCGTGTCCGAAAAGGCCTTGCCGAACCCGGCCGCCGCGATGGCGAACGCCTTTCCCCGCCAGGCGCTTCACGCCGCCACGCTGGGCTTCGATCACCCGGCGACCGGCGACCGGATGGAGTTCGAGTCGCCCCTTCCCGACGACATGGCCCACCTGATGGAGACGCTTCGCCTCAGTAGCTGACCCACCGCGCGGGGCTCTCCAGCACCTGCTCGACGCTGCACCGCCGCCCGGTCTGGGCCCGGCGGTTCCGCAAGGCCTTGCGCTGCGCCTGCCGCGCGTTTCCGCCCCAGTCGGCGTGAAGGCTTCCCTCGCGGCCTTCGACGATGACGATCGCTCCGTTGGCGACGTTCGTACCCGAATGACAGTCGGACAGGCCGGCCTGCGCGCAGGCCTGCATCGCGATGGCGTCCGCATCGGCCGCGCTGCCGGCATTGACAGCATGGCCATAACCGGGGCGCCCGGACGCTTCGTAGCCCCAGCCGATCGCCGCAAAACGTTCGACCCAGTAGCCGCCCGGCCCCGAAGCGACAGCGCCCCGGTCGCCCACATATTCGCAAAGCGGCGTCGGCGGCGTCGTGTTGTTGTCCATTCCGACCAAGATCTCGCCCCGACCTGGTCCGTTGCAGGGGTAGAGGGCCACGGCGGCGGACGGGCGAAGCACCACGCTGCTGCCGCAAGGACAAGCGCTGCTGCGGCGGACGGCAATCTTGGGAACATGAGGCGCGCCGAAAGGGTTGGGTGTCGCGGAGCGTGAACGCCTGCCTCGCCCACCTTGCGCCAGGCCGTCAGGTCAGGAATTCCACCGTCCGTGGCCTACTGCGCGATGACGCACAGGTCATACGCGGACACATGGGCGTGAATCCTGCAACACATAACTTTCCCTTTCCACCAGAGGGCGCATACTAGGTTTCGAAGACGAAAGCCAGGGAACTTGAACCGGACGGTTTAGTTTCCTAGATTGGGATGGTTGCGCTAACGCGCAGCATCCGGGAGGCCGTGAAAATGAACACCTACGCCAACCTTCCCGCCCCCTCACCCGAGCAGGGGCTGAATCGGTATCTGCAGGAAATTCGCAAGTTTCCGATGCTGGAACCGGAAGAGGAATACATGCTGGCCAAACGCTGGGTCGATCACCAGGACACCGAGGCGGCGCACCGCCTCGTGACCTCGCACCTGCGTCTGGCGGCCAAGATCGCAATGGGCTACCGCGGCTATGGGCTGCCCCAGGCCGAAGTGATCTCGGAGGCAAACGTTGGCCTAATGCAGGCGGTCAAGCGCTTCGACCCCGAGAAGGGCTTCCGCCTTGCGACCTATGCCATGTGGTGGATCCGCGCCTCGATCCAGGAATACATCCTGCGGTCCTGGAGCCTTGTTAAGCTCGGCACGACCAGCGCGCAGAAGAAGCTGTTCTTCAACCTGCGCAAGGCGAAGGCCAAGCTCGGCGCGCTCGAGGACGGCGACCTGCGTCCCGAGAACGTGGCCAAGATCGCCCATGATCTCAACGTCACCGAGGACGAGGTGATCGACATGAACCGCCGGCTGTCGGGCTCGGACGCATCGCTGAATGCGACCGTGGGTTCCGACGGCGACACCGCCACACAGTGGCAGGACTGGCTGGAAGACGAGGACGCCGACCAGGCCAGTGCCTATGCCGAACAGGACGAACTCGACGCCCGGCGCGAGCTGCTTGCGCGCGCGATGGACGTGCTGAACGACCGCGAACGCGACATCCTCGTCCAGCGGCGGCTGCAGGAAAACCCCGTGACGCTGGAAGAACTGTCGACGCAATACGACGTCAGCCGCGAACGTATCCGCCAGATCGAGGTCCGCGCCTTCGAGAAGCTGCAGAAGCGCATGCGCGAACTGGCCAAGGACCGCGGCCTGCTGGCCACCGCCTGAACCGGCACGAAGGTCAAATATGGGGCGCGGCGGGCATGAACGCTCCGCCGCGCCCTTTGCATTCAGACGACGATGTCGGATCGTTCGTGCGGGGCCTCGTCCTGGGCACGGGCGGCAAGGACCAGCGTCCGACAGAGGCAAAGCCCAGCGGCGGCCAATCGCACCTTGGCCGCAGGCAGGTCATGGTCGAAGAGCCTATCGCCCTGCCTTCGCCGCAGGACCGAGGAGACGAGGCCCGGCAAGGCCGCCGACACGGCGATGAAAAGTGTGTCAACCACGCCCACCGGGACGACCTGCGCGGCTGTAAGGGACAGCATGAGCCAGCCGGGCAGCGTCTGGCCCGGATACCCGAGGGCAAGCCGCTTTGGCGTGGAAGGGGCGGCAAAAGTCCTCCGCGGAAGGCGGGCGGCACCCTTCCGGCGCCGGTCGCGTCCCGCACCATCGTCGTGGCAATCGGCCGGCATGGGTCCTCGTGTTCGCTGGATCGCATCGCAGGCCAACGACGTCATGCCGACGGCGGTTCACGCGTTCAACCGTCAGGAGAATTCCGATTGCCTCTGCGGGGCACGGTGACTAAGTGCATGCCGAAGACCACCGATCCGGGCAGGCCACCGATGACGATGCTGGAAACCTTCATCAAGCCGATGCACCCCGAGGGCCGCCGCTTCGTGGCGATCTTCGCGGGCATCACGCTGGTCCTGTTCCTGATCTCGGAACCGCTGGGCTGGATCGGCGTCGGCCTCACCGTCTGGTGCTACTACTTCTTCCGCGACCCGCGTCGCGCCACCCCGATGCGCGAGGGGCTGGTCATCAGCCCCGCCGACGGGATCGTGTCGCTCATCGGCCCGGCCGTCCCGCCGGCCGAGCTGGGCATGGGTCCCGAGGCGCTGACCCGCATCAGCATCTTCATGTCGGTCTTCAACTGCCATGTGAACCGCGCCCCCATCGCGGGGACGGTCGGCGCGATCGCTTACCGTCCGGGCAAGTTCCTCAACGCATCGCTGGACAAGGCGAGCGAGGATAACGAGAGGAACAGCCTCCGGATCGACCTCGCCGACGGCCGCAGCATCGCGGTCGTGCAGATCGCGGGCCTCGTTGCACGGCGCATCGTGTGCTTCGTGTCGCAGGGCGCATCGCTCAGGACTGGCGAACGCTTCGGCCTGATCCGCTTCGGCTCGCGCCTCGACGTCTACCTGCCGCCCGGGGTTGCACCGCTGGTCGCACCGGGCCAGACGATGGTCGCTGGCGAAACCGTGCTGGCCGACCTGACGTCGTCCGAAGCGGCGCGCATGGCACGGACGGAATAGCCTATGGCCGATCGACCGCCGCGCCAGAAGCGCCTGCTGTCGCTGCCGCAGCTTCTGCCGAACTTCCTGACCGTGGGGGCGATCTGCGCCGGACTGACCGCGATCCGGTTCGCGTTCCAGGGCAATTTCGACATGGCGGTGTTCCTGATCGTCCTGGCCGCCGCGCTCGACGGGATGGACGGCCGCCTTGCCCGGCTTCTGAAAAGCGAAAGCGAGATCGGCGCCGAACTCGACTCGCTGGCCGATTTCGTCAACTTCGGCGTCGCGCCGGGACTCATCATGTATCTCTGGGCGCTACACGAGGCGCAGGGCGCGGGCTGGATTGTCGTGCTGATCTACGCGGTCTGCTGTGTGTTGCGCCTTGCCCGTTTCAACGTCGGCAACCGCAGCGAGGCGGGCAAGGCCGAAGCCGTCTTCTTCCGCGGCGTTCCTTCGCCCGCCGGGGCGCTCCTGGTGATGCTGCCGCTCTACATCCACCAGCTTTCGCCCGGCTTCGACCCGCTGCCGTCGGCCGTGGTCTCGGCCTGGATGATCGGGGTGGGACTTCTGATGATCGCGCGCATGCCCACGCCTTCCCTCAAGTCCGCCAAGGTCTATATCGAGAACGTGAAATTCGTCGTCGTGGCATTCGTTGGCCTGATCGCAGCATTGCTGACATATCCCTGGGCTACGCTGATCGCGATGGATGTCGCCTACCTGGCGGCGCTGGCCTGGGCCCTCCGGCGCAGGAAGCACACTACGGGAACGGAGGGGTGAATGGACATCACCGCTGTCAAGAAATCCTACGCCCGCTGGGCTCCGATCTATGACCGCACCTTCGGCGCGGCCACGGGCGCCGGGCGACGTGCGGCGGTCGAGTACATCAACCGCCGGGGCGGCAGCGTGCTCGAGGTCGGCGTGGGCACCGGGCTGGCCTTGCCGCTATACGGCAAGCGGATGGCTGTGACGGGCATCGACTTCAGCCACGAGATGCTGGCCAAGGCCCGCGCCCGGGTCGAGGAGGAAGGACTGGGCCAGGTCCGCGAACTCAGGCAGATGGATGCGCGCGCTCTCGACTTTCCCGACGAAAGCTTCGACACTGTCGCCGCAATGCACATCCTGTCGGTGGTGCCCGAACCCGAGCGTGTGATGGCCGAAATCGCCCGCGTCCTGAAGCCCGGGGGCGAGGTCGTGATCACCAACCACTTCGCCGGCGAACCCGGCGTGATCGGCCTTCTCGAACGGATCGCGGCGCCCTTCGCCAACCTGATCGGCTGGCATTCCGACTTCGACCGCGCGCAGGTGCTGGGCGAACCGTCGCTTGAGCAGGTGGAGGAACGCAGTCTCCCGCCGTTCGGGATGATGACCTTCCTGGTGCTGCGCAAGCGGGGCTGACGACCCTCAACCGGCCACGCCCAACCTGGCGAGCCAGCGCCCGACACGTGCCGCGTTGACGCCCAGGTCGGATTTGCCGAACCGCGCCCTGGCATGGATGACAAGCGCAGCGCCGCCGTCCTCGGCTACCGCCGCGACCGTCGTGTAGTCCGGAAATCCCCACAGCGCCGACCGCGTGACATAGGTAATCCGCCCCTCCTCGACGCTTCCGGCCAGCCGGGTCGTCCGGGGCTCGGCGATGGCCACCGCGTCGAAGGCCGCCAGCGCCTGATCCGGCGGCAGCGGCAGCAGAACGCGCGCGACATGGCTGTTCATCCCCTCGACCCCTTGCGCGGGATCCGTGTTCCAGCGCGCAGGATCGGAGGGCGCAATTCGCACCCAGGCTGCGAAGCCGGCAACCGCCACGACGGCGGCGAGAAGGATCAGCTTGAGCACGCTCATGCCCGGCGCGTCGAGGCGTAAAGGCAGATCAGCTCCATCGCGACATGCGCCCCCGCAACCGCGGTGATGTTGCCGTGATCGAAGGGCGGGCTGACCTCGACCACGTCGCCTCCCACCAGGTTGATCCCCGCGATGTCCCGCATGAGCGCCGCGGCCTGCCAGCTGGCCAGCCCGCCCCAGACCGGCGTGCCGGTGCCCGGCGCGAAGGCGGGGTCGAGCGCGTCGATGTCGAAGGTCAGGTAGGTTGCCCCCTGGCCCACGATCTCCTTCATCCGCGCGGCGGTCCAGGCGGTCCCCTTCTCGTGCACTGTGCGGGCGTCGATGTATTCGATGCCAAAATAGTCGTCGCAAACGGTGCGGATGCCCACCTGCACCGATCGCGCCGGATCGACGAGGCCCAGCTTCACGGCCTTGTACATGAAGGTTCCGTGGTCGATGCGCTCCATGTCGTCATCGGCCCAGAGGTCGGAATGTGCGTCGAACTGGATCACCCCAAGCGGCCCGAACTTCTCGGCATAGGCCTTCAGGATGGGCAGCGTGATGAAATGATCGCCTCCCAGCGTCACGGTCCCTGGCCCGGCCGCCAGGATGCCGCGGATATGCGCCGTCAGAGTGTCGGGGAAGGCCGCCGTCTTGGCGTAGTCGAAGGCCACATCGCCGTAGTCCACGACCGCCAGCTCGGACAGCGGATCGAAGCCCCAGCCATAGGGCGGATCGTAGGGTTGTAGGGTCGAGGCGTCGCGGATCGCGCGGGGGCCGAAACGGGTGCCGGTGCGGTGCGTCACCGCCTGGTCGAAGGGCACGCCCGTCACGGCAAGGTCAACGCCCGCCAGGTCCTTGGTATATCGCCGCCGCAGGAAGGATGTCGCGCCGCCGAAGGCGTTTTCGAACGCCGGTCCCTTAAGCTCGGCCCGTGTGAAGGCCAGGTCAATTTCCGATTTCGCGTCTTCCAGCGCCATGGTTTGCCCTCCGTTTCCGGCTGTCGCGGACACTGGCGCGCCCGGGGCCGGAAGGCAAGCGTGCCGCCCGGTCAGCCGCCCCCGCGCGGCAGGAAGTCGAGTTCCAGATACCCCGTCCCGGTGTCCAGCCGCCGCTGGAACGTCACGCCCGAGACGAAGCCGATCACGACCTCGGCGGTGGTGCGCACGGGACACCCTTCAAGCAGGTGCCCTCCGCGCATCGCGCCCGAGCCGTCGGCGACCGCCACGTGCAGGTGAGGTCCATCTCGCGAGAAGGTCCCCGAGAGCCCGACGATCTCCAGGGGGCCGTCCACGCGCAGGCCCCGGTGCTGCCCGGCCGGCCGCACCTGGGCGCGTTCCAGGCTGCCGACGCAGGCGGCGATGAAGCCCGCCTCCTCGGGCTGGGCTTCCGCGAACGCAGTCAGCGCCGCGCGCAGGTCCATCCCCGGCCTCAGCCTCAGAGCCACGAACCGCGTCGCCGCGGCGGGCCAGTCGATCTCGTCCATCGTACTTCCCCCTGACACAGGCTGGCGCAGGAAGCCGCCGCGGCGCAAGTGGCGTTGACAGCGCAGGACCGCGCAGCACAACTGGCGCATGCGCCGACTGCACGCCTCCACCGCCTACGACACCGCGATCTGGCCCGACAGCCACTGGCGCGCCACCGCGCCAGCGCTCCACACCGAGCCTTTGCCGGGATCACGGCAGGCCGAGGCGCTGGTGATCGGTGCGGGCTACGCGGGCCTTTCGGCCGCGCTGTCGCTGGCCGAGGCGGGAGTCGATGCGGTCGTCCTCGACGCGGGCCAGCCCGGCTGGGGTGCGTCGGGGCGGAACGGCGGGTTCTGCTGCATGGGCGGGGCCAAGCTGTCGGATGCCGACCTGGTCCGCCGGTTCGGTCGGGACGAGGCGCGCGGTTTCGTTGACTTCCAGGCCCGCGCCGTCGCCCATGTCGCCGACGCGCTCGACCGCCACGGCATCGACGCCGACCGGGGCCCCGGGGGCGAGCTTTGCCTCGCACATTCGCCACGCGCCTGGACGTCGATGAAGGCCGAGGCCGAGGCGCGCCGCGCCCTGACAGGGCAGGCCCCCGTCCTCCTTCCCGCCGAAAGCCTGGCCGAACGCGGACTGACGGCGGCGGGAACGCACGGCGCCACGCTGAACCCCGTGGGCTTCCCTCTGCATCCGATGAAATATGTCCTCGGCCTCGCCCGGGCGGCGCAGGCCGCCGGCGTTGCGCTGCATGGCGACAGCCCCGTGACCGCGCTGAGCCGAACCCCCGAAGGGTGGGAGGCCACGACGCCCACTGGCTCGGTCCGTGCCCCCCGCGTCCTGATCGCCACCAACGGCTATTCGTCCGAGGATCTGCCCCCCTGGATCGGCGGGCGCACGCTGCCCGCCTTCTCGACCATCCTGGTGACCCGGCCACTTAGCCAGGCCGAACGCGCCGCGCAGGGCTGGACCTCCGAGATCATGGCCTTCGACAGCCGGACGCTTCTGCACTACTTCCGCCTGCTGCCGTGCGGCCGGCTCCTCTTCGGCATGCGCGGCGGCGTCTCGGCCGATCCGGCGGCCCAGGCCGGCATCGTCCGGCAGGCGCAGCGCCACCTCGCCGCCATGTTCCCCGCATGGGCCGGCGTCCCGGTCGAGCGCGCCTGGTCCGGCCTCGTCTGCCTGACCGGTTCGCTCACCCCCTTCGCCGGGCCGGTGCCGGGCGTGGAGGGGCTGTTCGTCGCCTTCGGATGGCACGGAAACGGCGTCTCGACAGCCTCGCTCGCCGGGGCCGAGGTGGGGAGGATGATGGCCGGACAGGCAGTGCCCCTTCCCGCGCCGTTGGCCAGCCCGCCGCGCCGCTTTCCGCTGCCAGGTCTGCGCCTGCGCTGGCTCGCGCTGACCTACGCGATTCTGTCACTGACCGAAGGCGAACCCCGGTGCACCTCAAGATCATCTTGAAGGCTTTGCATTTGCCTTGGCCCGCGCCTCATGGCAGGTAGCGCGCATCCGGGTGGGCCCTCATGGGCGCCGCCCAAGTCTCGTGCGAAAGGCCCGCCCATGTCCGACCTCCTGTCCCGCCTGCTGGCCGAACGCGACTGGCTGATGGCCGATGGCGCCACGGGAACCAACCTGTTCAACATGGGCCTGATGTCGGGCGACGCGCCGGAACTCTGGAACGAGGACGAGCCCGCGAAGATCCGCGCGCTCTACAAGGGTGCCGTTGACGCAGGCTCCGACATCTTCCTGACCAATTCCTTCGGCGGCAACGCCTCGCGGCTGAAGCTGCACCAGGCCGAGGGCCGCGTGCACCGACTCAACCGCATCGCCGCCGAGATCGGCCGCGACATTGCCGACGCCGCCGGCCGCCCCGTCGTCGTCGCGGGCTCGATGGGCCCCACGGGCGAGATCATGGAGCCGATGGGTCCCCTGCCTTACGCCTCGGCCGTCGAGATCTTCCATGAGCAGGCCGAAGGTCTGAAGGACGGCGGCGCCGATGTCCTGTGGGTCGAGACGATCAGCGCACCCGAAGAATTCCGCGCAGCAGCCGAGGCCGCCGAGCGCACGGGCATGCCGTGGTGCGGCACGATGAGCTTCGATACCGCCGGGCGCACCATGATGGGCCTCACCTCGGCCGCGATGGTCAAGTTGGTCGAGAAATTGTCCCACAAGCCGCTAGCCTTCGGCGCGAACTGCGGCGTCGGCGCTTCGGACCTCCTGCGCACGGTGCTGGGCTTCGCTGCCGAAGGGACCGAACGGCCGATCATCGCCAAGGGCAACGCCGGCATCCCCAAGTATCACGACGGCCACATCCACTACGACGGCACGCCCGCGCTGATGGCGGACTATGCCGTGCTGGCCCGCGCCTGCGGGGCGCGCATCATCGGCGGCTGCTGCGGCACGACGCCGGAACACCTGCGCGCCATGCGCGACGCGCTGGAAACCCGCGCCCCCGGCCCGCGCCCGACACTCGACCAGATCACTGCCGTGCTTGGCGGTTTTTCCTCGGCCTCGGACGGCACGGGCGACAGCGGTGACGCGCCAGGCCGCGAACGCAGGCGGCGCCGCGGCTGACCCCGGCCGCTTCAGCGCGCGGCGGCCAGCGACAGGCGCGGGTGCGACGGCATCGCGGTCGGGTGGATTGCCTCGGACATGTCCGCGCCCACAAGCCGCCGCTTGCGGATCAGGAAGGTCTTGCCCCAGCCGCGCCAGGTCCCGACCGAAGGCGCGTCGGGATCGCGCGGATAACGCGCGCGCCAGCCCGGCGGCAGGATCAGGCCACAGCCCTCGGCCTTCTCCAGCATCCAGACCAGCGGGATGTTGGAAAGAGGCCGCGCCGGCATGAACCCGCCCAGCTGCCCGCCCACGTCGCCATGCGCGCCACGGAACCACACCTGCTCGACCACCTGGCCCTCGGCCATCCGTTCGTCGCACGTCCATAGAACCGGCGCGAAGACTTCGCGCGTTTCATCCAGGGCGAGCGCGTGGAACCCGTGCCGGATCGACGCGCCAAGGCGGTGGTTGTGAAAGGCGTGCTTCTGCTCGGTCAGCTTCCACAGAATCGGGAACCGCAGCCCCAGCGCCTTGACCGTGTCCCAGACCCCGACCATCTCGATCCTGGCCTCGCCATGGCAATAGAGCTCGGCAAAGCGCCGCGCGGCAGACGTATCTGACGACATCTCGTAGTGGCGGTAGACCTCGCGGATGCCGCGCACTGTCGCATGTTCGGCCCTGAGCAGCCCCACGCGGTCGATCACCCCGGCGAGCGAGCGCACCGCATAGGCCCCGCGCGAGAAACCGAACAGGAAGATCCGGTCGCCGGGTCGGTAGCGCGATGCGAGAAACCCATAGGCGCGCCGGATCTGGCGGTTGATACCGCGGCCCATGATGACATCGGGCGCGCGGCGCCATTCCTCCCACTGGATCCCGGCTTCGTAATAGAGCGACAGGTCGGCCACCCGGCCCCGTTCTGCCAGCAGCTTGTAGGTCAGGCCGGCGTTCGTCTCCCACCCCCGCTCCAGCGAAGACATCGTGCCGTCCAGGATGATGACGTGATCGACCCTTCCACGCCCACGGCGACGGGGTTCGGACCCATGCGCCATGGCGGGCGGCTGGCGGCGAAGCCAGCGGCGGAGGGTCCTATTCAGCCGCAAGGCGCCTCTTCCCGTTCAGCCAGCCCCAGACGCGCAGTGGCGTGAAAGGCATCTGCACCTGTTCCGGCGGCACACCGGCCGGCGCCAGCGCATCCGTCACCGCATTCGCGATCGCGGCCAGCGCGCCCACGGTCCCAGCCTCGCCACAGCCCTTCATGCCAATCGGGTTGGCAGTCGAGGGGACAGGTTCGGTGGCGAAACGGATCATGGGAAGATTGTCCGCCCGCGGTAGCGCGTAGTCCATGAAAGTTGCCGTGAGAAGCTGGCCCGTCCCGTCATAGACCGCGCGTTCGGTGACCGCCTGCCCCAGCCCCTGCGCGACGCCGCCGTGCACCTGCCCCTCGGCAAGCTGCGGGTGCATCAGCACGCCGAAGTCGTCGACCACGTGATAGGCCACGACTTCCACCTGCCCCGTCTCGGGGTCCACCTCGAACTCGGCCGCATGGGCACCGTTGGGATAGCTGCGGCCGGGCAGCTTCGCCCGCGCGCTGTGGTCCAGAAGGTCCGCCCGACCCGCCTGCCGGGCCATCTCGGCCGCCTCAAGCATTGTGACCGCATGGTTGGTGCCCGGCGCACGGAAGGCGGTGCCGTCGAAGGCGAAGGCCTCCGCGCCCAGTTCGGCCTGAAGGAACGGCACGAAGGCCGCGACCATCTTGTCGACCGCCGCGATCGTGGCAGTGCCCTGCACGGTCACCGACCGCGACCCGCCCGTGCCGCCGCCCCGGGCGATGCGGTCGCTGTCGCCCTGCACGACCTCGATTCGGTCTGCCGGTATGCCGGTCCGCGCGGCCAGGAACTCGGCCAGAACCGTCTCGTGCCCCTGGCCGTTCGACTGCGTGCCGACGTAAAGCGCGACGGTCCCGTCCTCGCGGAACTCGACCCGCGCATCCTCGGCCGGGGCGCCCAGGATCGCCTCGATGTAGTAGCACAGGCCCAGGCCCCGGAGCCGCCCGCGCCGGGCTGCCTCGCGCCGCCGATCCTCGAAGCCCGCGACATCAGCTTCGGCACGCAACCGCTTCAGGACACGCGGGAAATCTCCTACGTCATACAGCTCTCCGGAAGCCGTGCGATAGGGAAAGCTGCGGATGAAGTTCTTCTCGCGCAACGCCGAGGGATCGGTGCCCAGCTGCCGCGCGGCGGCGTCCATCACACGCTCCAGCGTATAGATCGCCTCGGGCCGGCCGGCGCCGCGGTAGGCGTCGACCGGGGTCGTGTTGGTATAGATACCCTGCACACTCACGAAGACGTCCCTGACATCGTAGACGCCGGTCAGCACCTTGGCCGAAACGTCGGCCTGGATGTGCTGCCCGAACTCCGAACTGTAGGCCCCGAGGTTGGACAAAATCTTGACGCGATAGGCCAGGATCCGGTGTTCGGTGTCGAAGGCCATTTCGGCGCGGCTCACGAGGTCGCGGCCCGCGTTGTCGGTCAGCATCGCCTCGGTCCGCTCGCTCATCCAGCGGACGGGCCGGCCGAGAGTCCGCGCCAGGTGGCCCAGAACGATATGTTCGGGATAGGTCATGGCCTTCATGCCGAAGCCGCCACCCACATCAGGCGTCGTGACGCGCACCGACTCCACAGGCAGGCCCAGCTTCTGCGCCAGCACGGCCTTGAGATCCCAGACCCCCTGCCCGTTGAATGAGAGGTGCAGCCGTCCATCGGCCCATGCTGCCCAGGCGCCGCGCGGTTCCATCGAGTTGACGATGACGCGGTTGTCCTCGAGCGTCAGCGCGACGCGATGCGCGGCGCGGGCGAAGATGGCTTCCACCGCCGCCTCGTCGCCCATCGCCCAGTCGAAGGCGACGTTGCCGGGCGCCACGTCGTGCAGCGTCTCGCCCCCCGGAGCGAGGTCCAGATGCACGGGCCGCTCGGCATAGTCGAATCCGATCAGCTCGGCCGCGTCGCGCGCCTGGTCCAGCGTCTCGGCCACGACGACGGCCAGAGCCTCGCCCACGTGGCGGACACGGCCCTTGGCCAGAACGGGCCGAAACGGGTCAGGCGCCTTCGTGCCGTCGCGGTTGGTGACGGTGTCCGCCTCGATATGCAGGTCCACCCCCGCCGCCTCGAGGTCGGCCGAGGCCAGCACGGCGTGCACCCCCGGCGCCTCGCGCGCGGCATCCAGGTCCAGCGACACGATGTCGGCATGCGCCACGGGCGACCGGAAGAACACCGCGTGCAGCGCGCCTTCGGGCGCGGTGTCGTCGATGTAGCGCCCCTGCCCGGTCAGGAACCGCCGATCCTCGCGCCGCGCCGCCGTTTGCGCCGTGCCGAACCTCTCCATGCCCCATGCTCCATTCTTGCCTGGTCCCTAGGGTAAGACCGCCCGCGTCCCTGTCCAGAGGCGCCGAGACCGCATCCGCCCAAAAGAAATGGGGGCCCCGTGGGACCCCCAGTTTCGCTTATCGGGCTCGGTCGTTACCGCTCGGTTGTTTCTGCCTGCGGCCCGATCCGCGTCAGGGGCGAGCGCACCCGCCCCGGGACCTTCCCCCACCCGAGTGAGGGCAGGATTCTCAGCTGCACCCGCTCGTTGCGCCGCAGGTGTTGCACTTCATGCAGGTGCCGTTGCGGACCAGCGTGAAGTTGCCGCATTCGCCGCAGGCCTCGCCTTCGTAGCCCTGCATCTTGGCCTTGGCGCGGGCGTCCATCGGGACGGCGGCGAAGCCCGACCCGCTGTCCGAGAAGCCCGGCACCATCGTCGCCAGCGCCGTCGCCGCGCCGGCCCCGCCGGACAGCGCCGTGGCTCCGAACGCCCCGCCGTTCAGCACGACCAGCTCCTGGGGAAGCCGTCCACGGGTGAAGCCGGCCGAGGCAACCTTCTTGATGACCTCGAAGGCCGACGCACCCTTGGACTCGGGGACCTCGGTGAAGTTGCGCTTGCCCTCTTCCTCGCCGCGGCCCAGTTCGTCGAAGGTCATGCCGTCGGGCTTCACATGCGCCAGGTCCGTGCGGTCGAGATAGCTGACCGCAAGTTCCCGGAAGATGTAGTCGAGGATCGAGGTCGCGTTCTTGATCGAATCGTTGCCCTGGACCATCCCGGCCGGCTCGAACCGGGTGAAGGTGAAGGCGTCCACGAACTCCTCCAGCGGCACGCCGTACTGAAGGCCGACCGAAACCGCGATGGCGAAGTTGTTCATCATCGCCCGGAAGCCGGCGCCTTCCTTGTGCATGTCGATGAAGATTTCGCCCAGCCTTCCATCGGCATATTCGCCGGTTCTCAGGTAGACCTTGTGCCCTCCGACGATCGCCTTCTGGGTATAGCCCCGGCGGCGTTCGGGCAGCTTTTCCCGACCCCGCGCGATTTCCTTGACGATCACCTTCTCGACGATCTTCTCGGCCAGCACCTGCGCCTTCTCGGCCGGGGTGCCGGAGGCCAGGATCTCCTCGGCCTCATCGTCGTCCTCGACCAGGGCTGCGGCCAGCGGCTGCGACAGCTTCGACCCGTCGCGGTAAAGCGCGTTGGCCTTGACCCCCAGCTTCCACGACAGTTCGTAGGCCGCCAGCGTCTCCTCGATCGTGGCCGAGTTCGGCATGTTGATCGTCTTCGAGATCGCGCCCGAAATGAAGCTCTGCGCCGCCGCCATCATCTGGATGTGGCTTTCGACCGACAGGAAGCGCTTGCCCTTCTTGCCGCAGGGGTTGGCGCAGTCGAACACGTTGTAGTGCTCGGGCTTCAGGTGCGGCGCACCTTCCAGGGTCATCGTCCCGCAGACGTGGTCGTTCGCGGCCTCGACCTGCGCCTTGGTGAACCCCAGATGCTTGAGCAGGTCGAAGGTCGGGTCGTTCAGCTTCTCGGCCGGGATGCCCAGCGTCTGGGTGCAGAACTCCTCGCCCAGCGTCCACTGGTTGAAGACGAAGCGGATGTCGAAGGCCGACGGCAGCGCCTTCTCGACCTTCGCGATCTCTTCCGGTCCGAACCCGTGGCCGATCAGCGCGGTGTGGTTGATGCCCGGCGCCTGGCCCAGGCTGCCGTGGCCGACGGCATAGGCCACGATCTCCTCGACTTCGGACGGGCGGTAACCCAGCGCCTCGAGCGCCGCGGGAACCGACCGGTTGATGATCTTGAAGTAGCCGCCGCCGGCCAGCTTCTTGAACTTCACCAGCGCGAAGTCCGGCTCGATCCCGGTCGTGTCGCAGTCCATCACCAGGCCGATCGTGCCTGTGGGCGCGATGACGGTGGCCTGCGCGTTGCGGTAGCCGTACCTTTCGCCCAGCTCGAGCGCTTCGTCCCAGGCCGACTTGGCCAGCGCGATCAGCGTCTGATCCGGGCAGTTGGCCGCGTCGAGCGCCACGGGATTGACGTTCACCGCCTCATAGCCCGAGGTCTCGCCATAGGCGGCGCGGCGGTGGTTGCGAATGACTCGCAGCATGTGCTCGCGGTTCCGGGCATAGCCGGGGAAGGCGCCCAGCTCGCTCGCCATCTCGGCCGAGGTCGCATAGGACACGCCCGTCATGATCGCCGTCAGCGCGCCGCACAGCGCCCGACCCTCGGCCGAGTCATAGCCCAGCCCCATGTTCATCAGGAGGCCGCCGATGTTGGCATAGCCCAGCCCCAGCGTGCGAAAATCGTAGGACAGCTGCGCGATTTCCTTCGACGGGAACTGCGCCATCAGAACGCTGATCTCCAGCGTCACCGTCCACAGCCGACAGGCATGGACATAGGCCGGAGCGTCGAACTTTCCGTCCTTGTAGAAGGTCAGCAGGTTCATCGACGCCAGGTTGCAGGCAGTGTCGTCGAGGAACATGTATTCCGAGCAGGGGTTCGAGCCCCGGATCGGCCCGTCCTCGGGGCAGGTGTGCCAGGAGTTGATGGTGTCATGGAACTGGATGCCGGGGTCGGCGCAGGCCCAGGCCGCCTGCCCCACCTGATCCCAGAGGTCGCGGGCCTTGATGGTCTTGGCGACCTTGCCGTCGGTGCGACGGATCAGCGCCCAGTCCTCGTCGTTCCAGACCGCCTTGAGGAACGCGTCCGTCACCCGGACCGAGTTGTTCGAGTTCTGGCCCGAGACCGAGGCATAGGCCTCGCTGTCCCAGTCGGTGTCATAGGTCGGGAACTCGATGCTCGAATACCCCTGCCGGGCGTATTGCAGCACGCGGCCGACGTAGGTTTCGGGGATCGACGACTTCTTGGCCGCCTTGATCGCGGCCTTCAGCGCCTCGTTCTTCGCCGGGTCGGTCGCATCCTCCATCGTGCCGTCCCAGGCGCGGATGGCGGCGAAGATGGCGTTCAGGTGCTTCTCGTGCATCTTCGAGCCGGCCACGAGGCTCGCCACCTTCTGCTCCTCGATGACCTTCCAGTTGATGAAGGCCTCGATATCGGGGTGATCCATGTCGCAGATCACCATCTTGGCCGCGCGACGCGTGGTGCCGCCCGACTTGATCGCGCCGGCCGCCCGGTCGCCGATCTTCAGGAAACCCATCAGCCCAGACGACTTGCCGCCGCCCGACAGCTTCTCGCCCTCGCCGCGCAGCTTCGAGAAGTTGGTGCCGGTGCCCGAGCCGTACTTGAACAGCCGCGCCTCGCGCACCCACAGGTCCATGATGCCGCCTTCGTTCACCAGGTCGTCGGCGACCGACTGGATGAAGCAGGCATGCGGCTGGGGATGCTCATAGGCGCTGTCCGACTTGGTCAGCTTGCCGGTCTTGTAGTCGACGTAGAAGTGTCCCTGGCTCGGGCCGTCGATTCCGTAGGCCCAGTGCAGACCCGTGTTGAACCACTGGGGCGAGTTCGGCGCTGCCATCTGGCGGGCCAGCATGAAGCGCATCTCGTCGAAATAGGCGCGGGCGTCGTCCTCGGACGAGAAGTAGCCGCCCTTCCAGCCCCAGTATGCCCAGGCGCCGGCCAGACGGTCGAACACCTGGCGGGCCGAGGTCTCGCCGCCGAAGCGCTGATCCTCGGGCAGCTCGGCCAGCGCGGCCTCGTCCGGGACCGACCGCCACAGGAACTCGGGCACGCCCTTTTCCTTGACCTTCTTCAGCCGCGCGGCGACCCCCGCCTTGCGGAAGTATTTCTGCGCGATGACGTCGGACGCCACCTGGCTCCACGAGGCCGGGACCTCCATGTTGTCCAGCTTGAACACCGCCTTGCCGTCGGGATTGCGGATCTCCGATGTGGTGGTGGTGAATTCGATGCCGGCATAGGCGTCCTGGCCTGCCGTGGTGAACATCCGTTCGATCTTCATTGCCCCGTCCTCAACTTCCTGGCGCCCTGACCGGGTGCGCGTTACCGTTCGCTGGCGCGGGCAAAACCGTCCCGCCCCGGCGCCCGCCCACCCGCGGATGCCGTGATCGGGAACCGCATGAGCGGTCGTCCCTGTCTGGCGATCTGTCCCCGCTTCGGCCGCTACTAGATTTAGTGTGTGAGCCGACAGCTCACACAACCTGCCGTAGGACCCGCCATTCGGTCAACGGGAAAATTTGAACCGAGGCGAGGAATTTTGGGTTGACGCACGTGGCGACGGGACTCACGCCGGAACCGGAAATGATTCACGCTCGTGACAACCCGCCGGCACCACGAGAGGATTTCTGCGGGATGGTCCGTGGTTTAGCCCAAGGTGTTGACAACACGTCGCAATTCCCGCCGCAGCGCGGCGAGCGACCCGTTCATCTCCGGTTCATGTTGGTCGGGGCGGCGAGATTCGAACTCACGACCTTCTGTACCCAAAACAGACGCGCTACCAGGCTGCGCTACGCCCCGACAGGCCGCTACCTACAGTCGAACGAGGGATGTGAAAAGCCCCTTGCTTGGCCGTGGTCTAGTCTTCGCAGCGCCAGGCCGCGCGGTCCTGCGGGAGGCCTGGGTGGCGCAGCTCGGCACCGGGCGCGATTCCAATCGCGCGGGCGAGGCCGCCGTTGATCTCCAGCACGGCCAGCACATCGCCTTCGCCCGGAATCGGCGTGCGATCCAGAGGGCGTGCATTCTCGTGCACCTTCACGACCGTTCCGGTCTCGTCCAGGAACACCATGTCCAGCGGGATCAGCGTGTTCTCCATCCAGAAGGCGACTGGCTGGGGACGCTCGTAGATGAACAGCATCCCCGCGCCGCTTGGCATGCTCTCGCGATGCATCAGCCCGCGGGCCCTCTCGCCCGCGTCATCCGCGATCTCGACCGAAAACTGCGCCGATCCAAAGGCCCCGCGCAGTTCCACGCGATCCGCGCTGCATGCCGCCCAGGCACCGCCGGGCAGGAGCAATGCGGCAAGCAGCGCGATCCTGCTCATGCGACGTTCAGGCCTCTTTCGTCCGGGGCGCGGCATCCCACGGAGCGACCAGTGTGGCAAGCTTGCCACGTCTGCCGCGGATCACCTTGAGGCTGACCGCCTCGCCCGGCTGAAGGTCGGCGAAACCCGACCGCCGCAGGACCTCGATATGGATGAAGATGTCTTCCGGCACCCCGAAGATGTTGGCAAAGCCGAACCCCTTGGCCTTGTCGAACCATTTCACGCGCGCCGGGACCATGGGAAGCGCCGCAAGCGCCTCGGGGTCCAGTTCGGCGATATCGTCCAGCCCGGTGTTTGCCGAGATCGAGGGCGGCTCGATCCGTATGACCTCAACCGCCTGACGCCCGCGCGGCGTATCCTGCACCAGGACCTCGATCGCCGCTTCCTCGGCAACCGAACTCTGCCCGAAGTTCCGCAGGACATTTGCATGAAGAAGAATGTCAGGCCCGCCCGCATCGGCCAGGATGAACCCAAACCCCTTCGAGGGGTCAAACCATTTGACTTTCCCCTTCACAGCCATCCGCCCGCTGTTGTCGTCGTCCGCCAAATCCGCACCGTTGCCTCTGTCGGAACACACCTTCTGGATAGTTCATGCCTTGGATGCAAGAGGGCAAGCCCACAAAAAAACGCTTACTGACATTCACGAAGCGTGAATTTCACGGGCTCAACCGCGTGATTGCCCACTCGGACGTCACATCTTCTCGTTGCCAGCGGAACCTGTCGTGCAACCTGAATGCTCCATCTGCCCAGAACTCGATCTCGACCGGCCTGATCCGGAAACCGCCCCAGAAGGGGGGCCGCGGCGGGTCGGTCCCGAGCCTTGCCGTCACTGCCGCCACCTCGGCCATAAGCGCGGCACGAGAAGACAGCGGCTGAGATTGTCTGGACGCCCAAGCACCAAGCCTGCTCTTCAACGAGCGGGATGCGAAGTATCTGTCAGCCTTCTCCCCCTCTTCCTTCTCGACGTAACCGCGGACTCGGATCTGCCGCCGCAATGATTTCCAGTGTAGCACGAAAGCGGCCTTGCCGTGCACGGCAATTTCCTGCGCCTTTCGCGACCCGTAGTTGGTGTAGAACACGAAGGCGTCTGCCTCGATCTCGCGCAGGAGGACCATGCGGACGTTCGGCATTCCAGTCTCGTCGGACGTCGCCAGCGCGATCGCGTCGGGGTCGTTGGGTTCGTGCCTCGACGCCTCGGCAAGCCAGTCGCGCGCGATTGCGAAGGGGTCGTCGCCCGCGAATATGCCGGTCCGGTCGGTCATCACGTCTCCTCCGTTGTGAAAGCTTGCTAGCGTGTCCCGGGGCTGTCGGCAACCTCGGCCCCGCAGGGCCGTCCTGCAGGCTTGAAGCACCTGCTCCAATCGCCTAAACGGTCGCGACTGTAGCGAGATACGGGCGGGGGGAGGGTCGAGCATGTCCAGCAGACTGATGGCGGGCAAACGCGGGCTGATCATGGGCCTGGCGAACGACAAGTCCATCGCCTGGGGCATCGCCAAGGCGCTGCACGACGCGGGCGCCGAGCTTGCTCTGTCCTACCAGGGCGAGTCCTTCCGAAAGCGGGCCGAGCCACTTGGCGCCTCGCTGGGGGTCGAGCATCTGGTCGATTGCGACGTCAGCGACGGCGCCTCGCTGGACCGGCTCTTCGACCAGTTGGGCGCGGCCTGGGGCAGCCTGGACTTCGTAGTCCATGCGATCGCCTATTCCGACAAGGACGAACTGCGCAACCGCTACGTCGACACGACGCGGGACAACTTCCGCCGGTCGATGGACATCTCGGTCTATTCCTTCACCGCCGTCGCACAGCGGGCCGAGCGGCTGATGACCAACGGCGGCGGCCTTCTGACACTCAGCTACTACGGCGCCGAGAAGGTGATGCCGCATTACAACGTCATGGGCGTGGCCAAGGCCGCGCTGGAGGCGTCGGTGCGCTACCTGGCCGAGGACCTCGGAAAGTCCGGCATCCGGGTCAACGCGATCAGCGCGGGTCCGATCAAGACACTCGCCGCCAGCGGCATCGGCGACTTCCGCTATATCCTGAAGTGGAACGAGCTGAACTCGCCCCTGCGCCGCAACGTGACGCAGGACGAGGTCGGGAAATCCGCGCTATACCTCCTGTCCGACCTCGGCTCCGGCGTGACGGGCGAGGTCCTGCATGTGGACGCGGGCTATCATGTCGTGGGCATGAAATCGGTCGATGCGCCCGACATCGACGTCGTCACCGGACGCAAGGAGGCCGCGCAATGAGCGCCGAAGGTCTTCCGCACGAGAAAGGTTTCCACGTCAGCTGGGACCAGATCCACCGCGACGCCCGCGCGCTGGCGTGGCGGCTGGATGGCAAGGGGCCGGAGGAAGGCGGCGCCTGGCGCGCCGTCGTGGGCATCACCCGTGGCGGGCTTGTGCCGGCGATGATCGTCAGCCGCGAGCTGGACATCCGCGTCGTCGACACGATTTCGGTCGTGTCCTATCACTCGGGAGGGGGCAAGGCTGACCAGCGCCGCGAGGCGCAGGTGATCAAGGCACCGAACGCCGAGCTGATGGGCGACGGCTCAGGTATTCTGATCGTGGACGACCTCGTGGACTCGGGCAAGACGCTCGAGCTGATCCGGAGCCTCTACCCCAAGGCGCATTTCGCAACCGTCTACGCCAAGCCGCTCGGCAAGCCGCAGGTCGACAGCTACATCACCGAGGTCAGCCAGGACACCTGGATCTTCTTCCCCTGGGATATGGCGCTACAGTACGTCCAGCCGTACCGGGGCCGGGACTGACGGACAGGCCGGGGTGCACCCTGCGCCCGGACCCCGCTGAGGTGTTTTCAACAGGAGGAAGGGGGCCGGGATGGCCTTTGTCCTGAACCCGCGAATGGCCGCGACCGAACCGCCGCCCGTGATGGAGGCGCGGCGCTGGATCACCGGGCGCAGCTTCCCCGCCGACCGGCCGCTTCTGAACCTCAGCCAGGCCGCGCCGGTCGATCCGCCGCCCGAGGCGCTGCGACAGGCAATGGCCGAGGCCGTCCTGAACGACCCGGCGGCACACCTTTACGGCCCGGTGCTCGGCATGGGGGCGCTGCGCGAAGAAGTGGCCGCCCGCTGGTCTGCCGCCTACGGGGGCGAGATCGCGCCGTCGCAGGTCGCCATCACCTCGGGCTGCAACGAGGCTTTCGCCGCCGTCATGGCAACGCTCGCGGGCGAAGGGGACGAGGTGATCCTGCCCACGCCGTGGTATTTCAATCACAAGATGTGGCTGGAGATGACGGGGGTCCGCACCGTGCCGCTACCCGCCGGCGCGGGTCTGATCCCCGATGCCGAGGAGGCCGGGCGGCTGATCACGCCCCGCACCCGCGCCATCGCTCTGGTAACGCCCAACAACCCGGGGGGCGCAGAGTACCCCGCGTCAGTCGTGCGTGCATTTCTCGAGCTGGCCCGGCGACATAACATTGCGCTGATCGTGGACGAAACCTACCGCGACTTCGACAGCCGGCAAGGGGCGCCGCACGACCTCTTCGGCGACCCCGACTGGGCGGATACGCTGATCCACCTCTACAGCTTCTCGAAGGCCTACCGCCTGACCGGCCACCGCGTGGGTGCGATGGTGGCGCACGCGGCGCGTCTGGCCGAAGTGGAGAAATTCCTTGACACCGTCACCATCTGCCCCGCGCAGGTGGGTCAGATCGGCGCGCTCTGGGGGCTGAGAAACCTCGCGCAATGGGTCGCGGGCGAACGGGACGAGATCCTGTCGCGCCGCGCCGCGATCGAAGCGGGCTTCCCCACGCTGGCGCATTGGCGGCTGCTGGGTTGCGGGGCCTATTTCGCCTATGCCGAACACGACTACGGCCTGCGCTCGGACGCGCTGGCACGTCGCCTGGTCGAGGATCAGTCGATCCTCCTGCTGCCCGGCACGATGTTCCGCCCCGCCGACGACCCCGCAGGTGGGCGCGAGGTCCGGATCGCCTTCGCCAATGCCGACCGCGACGGGATCGCGGAACTGTTCCGCAGGCTGGCCGCCTTCGCCCCCTGAGCCCTTGCGAGGCCCCGCCTTCCGCCTTACACGGAAGGCCCGACACCGCGGACGGAGCTTGGAGATGGCGGACAAGAAGAAGAGCAAGGGCAACGCCATCGTCTGGGCGGTGCTGGGCCTTCTCGTTCTTTCGCTCGGCGGCTTCGGCATTGGCGATTTCGGCGGCGGCGTCCGGTCCATCGGTGCGGTGGGCGACACCGAAATCGAGGTCAACGACTATTCCCGTGCACTACAGTCCGAACTCCGCGCCCGGCAGGCACAAAGCGGGCGCGCACTGTCGCTGGCCACGCCCGAGGGCCAGCGCGTGGCCGAGGCCGTGCGCCGCCAACTTCTCTCCCAGGCCGCGCTTCAGGGCGAGACCCAGCGCCTCGGCGTGTCGGTCGGCGACGAGGCCGTGCGGCGCGAGGTCGTGGGCACACCTGCCTTCCAGGGCCCGACCGGCGGCTTCGACCGCGACGCCTATGCCTTCACGCTGCGCCAGATCGGCCTGAGCGAGGCGGAGTACGAGGCGCGGATCCGGGGCGAGGTCGCCTCGAACCTCGTGTCGGCAGCCATCGTCAGCGGGATCCGGGCGCATCCCGACCATGTCGACGCGCTGGCGCGCTATCTGGGCGAACGGCGCGACATCCTCTGGCTGCGCCTGGGGCCCGAGGCGCTGACCGAGGCGCTGCCAGCGCCCACGGAAGAAGACCTGCGCGCCGAGTATGACGCGAACCCCGACGCCTACACCGACCCGGAAAAGCGCCGCATCACGTATGTCGCGCTGACGCCCGAGGCGCTGGTTTCACAGATCGACGTGCCCGAGGCGGATCTGCGCGCGCTCTACGACCAGCGGGCGGACGAATTCAACCAGCCCGAACGGCGCCTGGTCGAACGGCTCGTATTCCCCGACCTTGCCGCGGCAGAGGCGGCAAAGGCTGCACTCGACGCCGGGTCGACCACGTTCGAGGTGCTGGTGGGTCAGCGCGGGCTGGCACTGTCGGACATCGACCTGGGCGACGTCACGCGTGACGACCTGGGCGCGGCGGCCGATGCGGTCTTCGCGCTCGAAGGACCGGGCATCGCGGGCCCGGTCGAAACCCCGCTGGGGCCGGCGCTGTTTCGCGTCAACGCGGTGCTCGCGGCCAGCGAGACGCCCTTCGAAGAAGTGCGGGACCAGCTTCTGGACGAACTGGCGCTGGACCGTGCGCGCCGGATGATCGGCGACATGCGGGGCGAAATCGACGACCTGATCGCCGGGGGCGCCACGCTGGAAGAACTCGACGCCGACACCGACATGACGCTCGGCACGATCGAGATGGCTCCCGACACCGCCGACGGGATCGCGGGCTACGCGGCCTTCCGCGACGCCGCCCGTGCGGTGTCAGAAGACGACTTCCCCGAGCTGCTGGAGCTGGAAGACGGCGGCATCTTCGCGCTGAGGCTGGACGCCATCGTGCCCCCCACCCTCCTGCCCTTCGAAGAGGTGCGTGACCGCGTCGCCGAAAACTGGCGCGCCGCGGAAACCGGGCGTCGCCTCATGGCGCTGGCCGAGGCGATCCGTGCGGCGCGCGAGGACGGGCAGAGCCTGGCCGACCAGGGCTACGCGCCCGAGGAGCGCAAGGGCATCGCGCGGGAGACCTTCCTCGACGGTGCGCCCGCCACGCTGGTGTCGCAGGCCTTCGACCTCGACCTGGGCGGCATCGCGGTCCTCCAGGGCGGAAACGAGGTGCACATTGTCGAGGTGACGGCGATCACGCCCGAGGACCCTGCGTCCGAGACGGCCGTGGGCCTGCGGACCGCGATCGGCAACAACATCGCCCAGTCGGTCGCGCAGGACGTGCTGGACCTGTTCGTCTCGGCGCTAGAGGCCGAGGCGGGGATCACCCTGAACCAGGCGGCGATCAACGCCGTCCACGCGCAGTTCCCATAAGGACACCGGCGATGTTCCCGACGTTCGAGGCCTTCGAGAAAGGGTTCGCCGAGGGCCGTAACCAGGTCGTCTGGACGCGGCTTGCCGCCGACCTCGACACGCCGGTGTCGCTGATGCTGAAGCTCGCCGGCGCGCGGACCGACAGCTTCATGCTGGAAAGCGTCACCGGGGGGGAAGTCCGGGGCCGCTATTCCGTCGTCGGGCTGAAACCCGACGTGATCTGGCAGTGCCACGGCACGCAAAGCCGGATCAATCGCCAGGCCCGCTTCGACGCGCAGGCGTTCACGCCGCAGGAGGGCAGCCCTCTCCAGACCCTGCGCGACCTGATCGCGGAAAGCCGTATCGACCTGCCGGAGGGCCTGCCCGCCATTTCGGCGGGGCTGTTCGGCTACCTGGGCTACGACATGATCCGCCTGGTCGAACGCCTGCCTGACGTGAACCCTGACCCCCTCGGCCTGCCCGATGCGGTGATGATGCGGCCCTCGGTCGTCGCGGTGCTGGACGGCGTGAAGGGCGAGGTGACGGTGGTGGCGCCGGCCTGGGCCACGGCGGGTCAGTCGGCACGCGCAGCCTATGCGCAGGCGGCCGAGCGGGTGATGGACGCGGTGCGCGACCTCGAACGCGCGGCCGCGGGCGAAAGCCGCAGCCTGGGCGAAGCCCTGCCCGTGGGCGAGGCGGTGTCGAACTTCACCAAGGACGCCTACAAGGCCGCGGTCGAGAAGGCCAAGGACTACATCCGCGCGGGCGACATCTTCCAGGTCGTGCCCAGCCAGCGCTGGACGCAGGACTTTCCTCTGCCGCCCTTCTCGCTTTATCGCTCGCTGCGCCGCACGAATCCGTCGCCCTTCATGTTCTTCTTCAACTTCGGCGGCTTCCAGGTGGTCGGCGCCAGCCCCGAGATCCTCGTGCGCCTGCGCGGGGGCGAGGTGACGATCCGCCCCATCGCCGGCACACGCCCCCGCGGCCGCACGCCGGAGGAGGACAAGGCGTTCGAGGAAGACCTGCTCGCCGACCCCAAGGAACGGGCCGAGCACCTGATGCTCCTCGACCTCGGCCGCAACGACGTGGGCCGCGTGGCGAAGATCGGCACGGTGCGTCCGACCGAGCAGTTCGTGATCGAACGCTACAGCCATGTGATGCACATTGTCTCTAACGTGGTAGGCCAGTTGAAGGAGGGCGAGGATGCGCTGTCCGCCCTGCTGGCGGGCCTTCCCGCCGGCACGGTCTCCGGCGCGCCCAAGGTCCGCGCGATGGAGATCATCGACGAGCTGGAGCCCGAAAAGCGCGGCGTCTACGGCGGCGGCGTGGGCTACTTCGCCGCGAACGGCGAGATGGACATGTGCATCGCGCTGCGCACCGCGGTGGTGAAGGACGGCAAGCTCTACATCCAGGCGGGCGGCGGCGTGGTCTACGACAGCGACCCCGAGGCCGAATGGCAGGAGACCGTCAACAAGTCCCGCGCCATCCGTGCCGCAGCCGAGGACGCTGGCCGTTTCTCGGGCGGCGGGAACGGCTGACCGAACCGCCGGATCGGGCGTTAACCCCTTGTAAATGAAATGTTTCGCGCGCGAAACATCCAGCCCGCAATCCCTTGAGTCCGCGTTTGAGGCAGAACGGCGCTACTCGGCTTCGTTCGCGGGCTTGGCATTCAGTAGACTGTAGCGTTCCTCGCCGATCTTCTCGAACAGACCGATCTGCGTTTCGAGGAAGTCGATGTGGCCCTCTTCATCCGCGATCAGTTCCTCGAACAGGGCCTTTGTGACGTAGTCGCCCACCTTTTCGCAATGGTCGCGCGCCTCGATGTAGAGCGCACGTGCGTCATGTTCGGCGGCCAGGTCGCAGTCGAGCGTCTCGCGCACCGTCTGTCCGATCCGGAGGGGGTCAAGCTTCTGGAGATTCGGGTGCCCCTCGAGAAAGATGATCCGGGCGATCAGCTTGTCGGCATGGTGCATCTCCTCGATGCTTTCGGCGCGCGACTTTTCGGCCAGCCGACCCACGCCCCAGTCCTCCTGAAGGCGAAAGTGCAGCCAGTACTGGCTGACTGCGGTCAGCTCACTTCTGAGCGCCGCGTTGAGATACTCGATGACCTTCGGATCGCCTTTCATGGTTCTTGCTCCCTCGTTCAGTGGCTTGAGCGGCGCGGCGCAGCCCGCGGAGGTTCAACGGCACTTCCAGCGTATCGCAGCCGAGCATCGTATCCAGCATCAGCGGCAGACACCCGCCGCAATCGGCCCGCTTTCCCAGGGCGCGCCAGACCTTTCCGGGCGTGATGATGGTGTGCGGGTCGGCGGCGCGCATCCAGTCAACGGCCGAACGAATCTCGTGATCTGTGATTCCGGAGCAGTGACAGACGATCATCCTAAACCTCGCTTCCCACAAATTCTGAGGAAACGAGTCGGGATTGTCAAACCCGATTGTTACATTCGGGAGTCCGTCGCAGCCTCAGCCGCCCTTGCGCTTGTCCAGGTGCTTGCGCAGCTTCGACGGCTGCGGCGCGCGCCGGCCCTTGTAGGGGTTCTTCTCGGCCTGGCTGCGCAGCGTCAGGCGGATCGGCGTCCCCGGCATGTCGAAGCTTTCGCGCAACCCGTTGATGAGATAGCGGCGATAGGCGTCCGACAGCCCCTCGGGGTCGGAACACATCAGCACGAAGCCCGGCGGACGGGTCTTCACCTGAGTCATGTAGCGCAGCTTGATCCGGCGCCCGCCCGGTGCGGGCGGGGGGTGCGACTCGACCATCGCGCCCAGCCAGCGGTTCAGCTGCGCGGTGGTCACGCGGCGGTTCCAGACGTCGTGGGCCTTCAGGATCGCGTCATGCAGCCGGTCCAGGCCGCGGCCCGTCTTGGCCGACACGGTGACCAGCGGCGCGCCGCGCAGCTGCGGCAGAAGACGCTCGAAGGCCTCCTTCAGTTCCTTGAGCTTCTCCTGCTTTTCGTCTTCGAGGTCCCATTTGTTCACCGCGACGACGACCGCCCGCCCCTCCTCCTCGGCCAGGTCGGCGATGCGCAGGTCCTGCGTCTCGAAAGGGATCGCAGCGTCCAGCAGGACCACGACGACCTCGGCGAAGCGGACCGCGCGCAGGCCATCGGCGACCGAAAGCTTTTCCAGCTTGTCCTGCACCTTGGCGCGCTTGCGCATGCCGGCCGTGTCGAAGATGCGCACGGGCGTTCCCGCCCAGTCGGTCGCGACCGAGATCGCATCGCGGGTGATCCCGGCCTCGGGGCCGGTCAGCATGCGTTCCTCGCCCAGGATCGCGTTCACCAGCGTGGACTTGCCCGCGTTCGGGCGGCCGATGATGGCCACCTGAAGGGGCCGGGCCTTGGTGGGTGCGTGTGGGGCGAGTTCCTCGCCGTCCTCGACATCCACCTCGACCTCGGGGGCCGAGGCAGCGGCGCGCGCCTCGAATTCCTCGGCCAGCGGGGCAAGCGCGTCGTAGAGCTCGTCCAACCCTTCGCCATGTTCGGCCGACAGCGCGATAGGCTCACCCAGGCCCAGCGAAAACGCCTCCAGCAGACCGCCCTGCCCCGCGCGCCCCTCGGCCTTGTTGGCGCCGAGGATGACATGGGCGTTCTTCTTGCGAAGGATCTGGGCGAAGACCTCGTCCTGTGGTGTGACGCCGGCGCGGGCGTCGATCAGGAAAAGGCAGATGTCCGCCAGTTCCACCGCGCGTTCGGTCAGCTTGCGCATACGGCCCGGCAGACTGTCGTCGGTCGCATCCTCCAGACCCGCGGTGTCGATCACCGTGAAGCGCAGATCGGCCAGGCGCGCCTCGCCCTCGCGCAGGTCGCGCGTCACGCCCGGGCGGTCATCGACCAGCGCAAGGCGCTTGCCGACGAGGCGGTTGAACAGCGTCGATTTGCCCACGTTGGGCCGCCCGACGATGGCGAGCGTGAAGGTCATGGCGATTGCCCCGGCGTTTCGAAGGCCGCCCGCTTACACCCTTTCAACTTCAACGGAAAGCGTGAAGCTGCCCGTTGGCCGAAACGACGTAGAGCACGCCCGCCGCCACCGACGGGTTGGACGCGGCGCCGCCGGGGATCTGCGTTTCGTAAACCAGCGCGCCGTCTGTCGGATCGAACCCTCGCAGAAACCCGTCGTTCGACGCCACCCACAGGCGGCCGCCGGCCAATACGGGACCGAAATGGGCATAGACGCGCTTCAGGCGGCGGGGGCGTTCCTTCTCGAAATACGGCAGCGGGACGCCCCAGATGCGTTCGCCCGTTTCAGCGTCAAGCCGGACAAGCTCGGCCTGGTCGGACACGAGGTAGACCGACCCGCCCTCGGGCCAGACGGGAGAATAGGCGCCCTCGCGCGCAGTCCAGATCCGCTCGCCGTTGTCCGCGCGCATGGCCGCGACGCGGCCCGACTGGTTCGCAGCGTAAAGGATGTCACCTTCCACGACCGGGTCGCCGGAGATGTCGCTGACGGTCGCATAGACGCGACCGCGCCGCTGGCCCGCGACGGAAGCGGCCCAGACGCGCAGGCCGCCCTGTCGCAGCGCCGCGACCAGTTCGCCCGAAGCGAAGGGGAAGATCGCCAGCCGGTCGGTCACGACCGGCCCCGCGCCCGACAGGAAAGCCGAGGGCGAGGGCGTGCCTGGAAGCTGCCATTCGATCCGCCCGTTGTCGGCGCGCACCGCCCAGGCCTGCGCGTCGCGCGCCGCGACATAGACGATGTCGCCCGCGACGGTCGGCGCGCCGGTGGCCGAGGCGTCGAGCTTCTGGGTCCAGAGCTCGGCGCCCGTCGCGGGGTCGAGCGCGGTCAGGATACCGAAGCCCGAGGTCACGAACAGCCGCCCACCGCCGTAAGCCAGCCCTCCACCCGAGGCGTCGTTGCCGCCGTCGGTCGGAGGCGTCAGGTCGACGCGCCAGAGGGTCTGGCCTGCGGTCGAGGTCGCGGTGACCCCCGCGCCCGCGTCCAGCGTGAAGACGCGACCGTCGGCGATGACCGGGTCGGCGGTGATCCGGCCCTTGCGATTGTTGCCCTGGCCTATCGAGGCGCTCCAGACCCGTTGCGGAGTGGCGGACAGCGCCGGATGACGGGTGCGGTGCGTTGCGCTGCCGCCGCGGTGGGTCCAGTCGCCATTCGCCTGCGCGGCCGGCAGGTTCGCGGCAAGGCTCTGGTTTGCCGGTGCATCGGGCGAGCGTTCGGTGCCCTGCGCGGCGACCTCGGCCTCGGCCGAGGCGTCGAGAGGGTCGCCGCTCGCCCCGGATCCCAGCGCGCGCAGGTCCAACCGCTCGCCCGACAGGATCACCTCGCGCGGGCCACAGGCGGCAAGCGCGGCAACTGCCGCAAGAAGGGCCAAACTGACTGTCGCTCGCACGGGTCTCTTCCTTTTCCTGCGCCGGACGGAGGCTGTCTCAGCCGCTGCTTTCGCCGAGCGTCACCATCAACTGCGCCGCCCTCAGACGCAAGCCCGGCGTCGCCTCCTGGTCGGCGACCAGCTGCTCCAGCGCGGCGAGCGCACCCGAGGCGTCACCCTTGGCGATCATGGCCAGCGCCTGCTGTTCGGCCGCCAGGACTCGGAACGGCGCGCCGGGCACGGACAGCGGCTGAAGCGCTGCCATGCGGTCGTCGGGGGCCAGAGCGTCGCCCAGGATCAGGACGCGCTTCAGTGCGGCAAGGTCGCGCCAGACGCGGGGATGCCCCGGATCGGCGGAAAGCGCGGCAAGAACCTCGGCTGCCTTTTCGGTCTCGCCCGCATCAAGAAGGCTCGCGGCCTCCAGCATGTGGACAGGTGCCGAGGCGGGCCCGGCAATGTCCAGCGCGGCCAGTGCCTCGGCCCGCGCCGAAGCCTCTGCCGGTTCGATCGCTGCGTAGATGCTGTCACCGACGGCCTGGGCGGCGGCCGCGTCCGAGGCGCGGCGCCACTCGGTGTAGGCGGCCCCGCCGACGATCGCCACGACCGCAACAAGCGCGATCCAGCCATATCGGCGGAAGTAGCCGTAAAGCCGGTCGCGGCGGACCTCTTCGGTCACCTCGTCGATGAAGCTGTCGTTCGAGTTGGTCACGGACCCCTCCCGGCCGATATCGGTCGCGACGTCTTACCCCGAAGCGCGACGAAGCGGCAAGTCCCGCCGCCTTGCGTCAAGGGCGGGAAATCCGTACTTTGCAGGCCACTGCCCAGAGTTTAGCTGGTCGTTGTCGGCCGCCACCCGGTCCGGGACCGTTCTGTGGGAGTTTCGCCCGGCGTGGGCGTCCCTGCACCGTCCCTGTGAGGCCATAATGCGTATCGTCCCATTGCTGACCGCAATCATCGTCGTGGCAACGCTTTACACGCTGGTGTTCGAGCGCGATGCGATCCTGGCCCTTGCCGGCGCCGAGGAAGCCGCGCCCGACCTCCCGTCGACGGAGGCGGTCGCCGAAGCCCCGACGGACGCCATCGGCGTGGTTGCCGTCGCCTCGCGGTCCCGTGTGGTGGACGGGATCGTGCTGCTGCGCGGCCGGACCGAGCCCGCACGGTCGGTGATCATGCTGGCGGAAACCTCGGGCCGCGTCGTGTCGCCCCCGCTGCGCAAGGGTGCGGCGGTGGACGAGGGCGACGTTCTCTGCCGCCTTGACCCCGGCACGCGCGAGGCGGCGCTGGCCGAGGCCGAGGCGCGCCTGCCCGAGGCCGCGGCGAGGCTGGCCGAGGCCGA
>FWPV01001763.1_pt1 | contig 57036 bp, 53 predicted proteins | sample 2228371 | NCBI WGS metagenome assembly FWPV01 (sample SAMEA103939776, study PRJEB20133) | metagenome
AAAACGGACAACGATAAACGAATTCCAAAAATAATACAAAATGCAGGGCAAACCTTTAGGTTTGCAGGGCTAACTTGTTCTTCAAGAACCATTGGTTCTTGAAGAAAGCCTTGCCCTACAAAGGCTTTTTGTGCGATGAATTGCGCCGCTACAAATAGATATTAAATTCCAAATTCCAAGCACCAAATTCCAAATTCAAAACAGATAAGCAAACCAAAGAAACCAGAGAAACCAGATAGACGGACTGGGAAAACAAAAAACGAATTACAACAAATCTTTTCTCAGGAGCAGAGATTTATTCCTGTGAAAATGCAGCCTGATACCCTGATATCCTGATATTCTGGTATCCTGGATCCATTCCCCTTACCCCTGTATCAAGTACGGGGCAAGCTCTATCCTCTCCCCAGAGGGGCGAGGAATTATGGAAGTTATGTAGCACCCGGCCCTGATTTTCAACACCTGTAGCGTCCGGCTTTAGCCGGACGAAGACATTCGTCCATCTAAAGCATACCACTGCCTCAGCAGATTTCTTGGAATAGATTTTGAAACAAGTTCAGCATGACAGGAAAGAAACATCTCATTTGGCAGGTGGCCACAACGATAAACGAATTTTACGGGAACTTATCTTCTACAGGAACCGCAATTTGTCGACTTTCAATTATTTTTGTAAAAAGAGAGGATAGATACGTTTTTCGTCATCAAATAATGCAAAGCCATCGACCTTAACTTCTTTACCTTTGTAGGTCAATATGACCACTTCCAACATTGCTACTAAATTTTTTCTAATAACTTCTATTATCAATGACTCGTCATCTAAAGAATTTTGATCTTGTGGATTTATTTCAAAGCGAAAGTTATTATTTGTTTTGTCGTCCATCGTGACTTATTAATTTCATAGTGAAATTGGTTTGCATTTTAGTAATGCTACTCGTATTCCTGTTTCTCTTTCAATTTCTTTGTAACACCTGCCCGCATAATCTCGTCCCCATCTTAAAAGAAAAGAAGACGGAATAATGATTAAATCTGATTAAATCGGGAGAGAACATTCTAACAGCACGATCCTCTTTTATTATGGTGACAAAATCTTCTACCATCATTAAATCCCCTAACATAATGTTGCCACCCCAATATATATTACGCATCATTTTTAATTTTATTTTCACTCTATTAAATTTTGCATTGACGGCTAAATACTTCATAATATTATTCAATTGCGGTTTTATTAATCGTGAGACAAATAGAAGGGCCCTATTAGGATTATATTGCTCCAAAATATCCCGTATTTCTTTAATATACGACAAACGTATAGTCTCTACCATTATTATGCCAAAAGGAATTGTATCATCTACAGGAAAATTTGCTGGCTTATAAGGATAGCGGTCATCTTCTTTTTGACTTTCTTTTAATTGATAAGTAGCTATTTTATTATTCCTAATTACAGAAATTTCTCTTACATTAGGTCCGATATTATTAGTTGGCCATCGGAGTTCATTCCTTGCTATTTCTCTAGAATACACTTGCACACCATTAACTGCACAGATGATATCACCCAACCTAACACTTGCGAGTTTTGCTGGTGAATTCTTTACTACACCATCTACAACCGCACGCAATTCTTTATTCCAATATGAATTAGGACTAAAAAGGATTGGTGTTTCAATATTCTCCCTTATTCTTAAGAAAAAATCCGAAAGTCTTTTCCAATGATTTTCCATTTGCTTGGTGTCATATTCAGAGAAATGAAAACGGGTGTAGCCAGGTGGATAAATAGCAATTAACTGTGCATCATTTTCATCTAAATATCTAATGGTTGTTTCAACTTCCTTTAGAGAAATCTCAGGCCAAGCGATTATTGTGCCGCGAAAGGGTATTTGATATAATTTTAGTAATTTAACACCATGAATTGCTTTATTAGGTTTTTTATCTCTCATGAAGTAAAGACGATGAAACGGATTTACGGTATTCAAAGAAACATCAAGAATTAAAGGTCTCAATTCCGATAACTGGCGCACCGTTTCGGATGAAAGATAAGTTCCATTTGTAATAATAGGATAGAATACCTCATCAGGACATTTTTTTCGTGCCATCTTTAAAATTTCAATAAAATTAGAATTTAAAAAAGGTTCTCCATATTCATAAGTTGTTAAAAATAATCCCTTTCCACTCTCAATTGAGTAATGGTCAATACGCAATTTAGCAGTCTTTACATCAAGCATAAACGGCTCCCAAAAAGGATTTCCTTTTAAATAGCATATCTTGCAATTACAATTACATAATGAAGTTAGTGAACCTAAGTTTTCCAATAGTGTTGTCCGCGGTGAAGTATGCCAATAATTTAATTTCAATCGAAAACCGCTTACCTCGATGGGCTTTTCTCCTTTAAATAAGGAATATAAACCCAAAATTGCTTCCAATTGTTTTTTAATCATTATAATACGTGGCTCAGTAAACCTTACTGCATTATAACTAATATAGTTCAAAAACTTTTTTATATTTCTTTGCCTTTTTCTTGAGCTTAAGCGCAATGTGCATTCAGTTATATTTATCATCGCTCCATTTTCATCCTCCAAATCACACACCATTCCTATGTTCATTATTAATCTTCTAAATAGAGCAATGAATTTTACAGTACCAGCACTAATCATCCTAGTGTGCCTTCTTCACGAAATTTTAATAACAATACAAAAAATAAAGATGAAATAATACATACAATTGTAGATAATAACAATGCAGCATGCAGTCCAGCACTATCACTAACAAACCCAAATAAATAAGTAGCAAGAATAGTTGAAACACTGATAAATTGGTTGTATGTGGATATAATTGTTGCACGTTCAGAAGAAGGTATGAACTTGTTGAAATACGCCATGAATATTGGTGTATGTAACGAATATGTACCCACGTAAATAATATATGGCACGAATGAATAAGTGGTACTTATATACATTGCAAATAGAAATAACGAACATGTAAGGCTAATGCTCATCAATGTGTAAATTGAACCACCTAACATTTTTGTTATTTTATCAGCACCGCGAGGAACAAATATACTGATTATCATTGTTGATGCTAAAATAGGACCGAAGCACACTAATGATATACCTGCAGCATTGAAATAAGGCTGCCATAACAAAGAAACAATACCTGATGAAAAGAAGAAGAAAGAAGAACCACATACCGTAACAAGTAGTTCTCTGTTGTTGAAAATAAACTTAGATCCTTTTACAATTTTCTCCCAATATCTCTGGTAACGGTGTGCTTCAGTATTTTCTTTAAGGGTTGACTCTTTACCGGCAATAACAGTATACACTAAAACTAAAAAAATTCCGATACCCTCTATGAGCCAAATCTCTCTTAAAATGTTATAATGAATTAACACACTGCCAAGTAGGAACCCAAGCGTCCCTCCTAAATAACTGAAACTGGTAAGTTTACCCCAGTATTTTGTTAAGTCAATATCCTTTTTTACTGAATAACATGATTCTGCAAACCAAGAATCAAATGCGCCAGACATAAAAGTTGCTCCTAACCCTGAAAGTGTAAAAAAAAGCAACAATAATGAAAAAGATGTAGTAAAATATATCCCAATAGATGTGATGGCACTTAACATAAGGGATAAAGCAACGGAAAATTTTCTGCCATAGGTATCAGCAATCGCTCCAGTAGGTATTTCAAAGAGTACTACTGCAATATGATTGGTAATTACGAGAAACGAGATTTGTTCAAAAGTTAGCCCAATTTTATTAAGATAAATTAGCCAAAAAGGCGCAATCAATGATTTAAAACAATTAGAAAATAATACAAAAATTAGATAAAATCGTATGTCTATTTTTAAACTTTGCATTTTCTAAGATCTTTTTTTGACGGAATAAATCTACCAAATTTAAGATAGTTTTCGGCAATACAATAATTTGTTGCGCAATAAAAAGAAAATTTACAGCGAGAGCATAGAAATTGACTATATAATGTCTTAACATTTTGTCTTATTTGCTGTGAGCGGTGATTATTCCAGATTTCATAAATAGTGTTGTTATTAGTGTTTCCTAGAGATATCGAGCCACTCAACTTTTGTTCAAAAATACGGCAAGGCAAAACATTACCATCGGGTTGAATCTCAAAGCCTGTAGTTATATTACAACCAGCGATCTTTAGAGCCTTATTAAATTGAGGCACATCTCCTGATATATTGATTCCATTATACTTAGCTCTTAGGTTCTCAAGTTGGTCATTTAATTTTATTATATCTTCTTTACTTGGAATTAGGTGTGCTAAAGTTTTACCCCAGTTCCATGGCTTGAGGCGTGCATATTTGACTGATGTTACACCCAACTGACTCAACAAATTAATGATGTCTTCAACTTGTGATAGATTGTGTCTGCCGTAAGTAACTTCGACATCTATTGCAAATGCATTAGAATATTTTTTTAAATTCGATATACATGTCAAAACTTTATTGAATGAACCTGGGCCTCGTATAAAATCGTGTGTTTTACTGTCTTTTCCTTCAATCGATAAGGTGTATCCAACGACATTATACTGATTAAATATTTCAATCTTTTCTATAGAAAGATCTACACCATTAGTAGCAATCTCAATCGGTATTTCATGTTGGTAGAACACCTGTAAAATTTTTATAAAATCTTTTCTCACTGTCGGTTCGCCCCCATTGAAGATTATTTTGAGAACCTCGTATTTCTCCATTTGGGAAGCTAGCTTCTCGAAAGTCTCCAATTCCATCTCTCTTTTCTGAGAAAGATGAGACACTTTGTATTTTTCGACGGAAAAACCGCAAACCCCATGAAATTTCGAAAAGTTGTTGTCAAAAATAGGGTAAAATTCTGTATTGTTTGGCGTATTTTTACCAAGATGCAACACTTTGGCAACAGGCGGGAAAGTGTTGCAAAATACGAGATTCAAAACAGAAAAAACAAACTAAAAAGATGGGGTCAAATCTTCACAATTCACAATCATGATAGGTACCTGTAAGAAATGACTTTGTTTCTATCAAAAAAAGAGCAGGAGTTTAGATTGTGAATTGTGAAGATTTGACCCCAATGTGTAATGAACTATCTAATAATAGAGATTCAATCCGAATTTCAGGATATTGCCGTGCGTCTCAATCTTTATTTTCTCTTCTTCAGTTAATGCGAACAAGTCAAATCCCCAGAAGATTCTACCAAAATCACATTTCAATGAAAGTGATTTGACAGGATAATACTCGGCAGTGATCTTACCACCAAAGTCCATTACTAAACCTAAACCTGAGCTATCAGGAGGGCCTTCAAACTTCCACCAGGAGAAAACATCTCTCATAATAAAACCAAGGGAAAAGTAGACCATATCCCGTATCTTAACAATGCGAAAACTGCCTTCTGGAGAAAAACAAATCATATTTACATTAAGACTGAGTGGACCCTGTTTTGCACTTCCATTCCAGTAAGCAAAGAACAATCCGACCCGATCGTCTTTGGGTACAGGCATGCCAATGCCCAATGCAACATAGTCATTTGTGCCGACCTTTTTTCCACCGAGCGCAGTGGAAAAGGTTCTATTGAGTGACTTCAATGATGGTCCATACCAGCCATATTCCAAACCAAACCATCTCCTCACTGCCTGCACAGGTGTAATTCCTGGGACTCCACCACCAGCATCAGGCGGAGGTCCGGCAAATACAAAAGAAGCAAGAACAAATATTGTGGACAGGCTAAAAATCTTCTTGTTCATTTTCCAACCTCCATCTGCCAGATATTCATAACACCTTCTTTTTCTTCACCCCGGCATGCAAGAAAATAGACATATTTGCCATCAGATGACCAGACCGGGCACATATCATCACCTGGATGGAATGTCAGTTGTGTCATATTTGTGCCGTCAATATTCACAATCCAGAGATTATTGTTGACGCGCATATTGGCGCCCTCTTTCGTTCCTTTAGCTGAAGAAAAAATGATTTTACTGCCATCCGGAGATATGCTAAAATGCCCTATACCCCAATCTTCGCCAGCGATTATGTGCGTTTCTGAGCCCGTTCCAAGATTAAGCATCCACAAACCATAATATCCTTTTTGTGACAGACGCTTGAAAATAATGCTCTTGCCATCAGGCGTAAATTTTGGCATAAGCCCCTGAACATACTGTGTCAGACTACCTATGTTAAGGTCGTAGGTCCATAGATATTCTGAACCATATTCATAGGTCCACTGGTTTGCCTTTGGATTCCAGGTGACATTATAGGAATTGAATGCCAGAAGATTGCCATCAGGAGAAAAATTTGGATTGTTGGCATTCTGGGGTGTAGAGGTTGTAATTATTCTCACCGCAGAACCGCCTTCTGCTGGAGTCGTGCAAATTTTCCGCGAGCCCTCTTTCCAGACCGAATATGCCAGTTGCTTTGCATCTGGAGAAAACACTGGATTAGATTCTGTTTCTGAACTGAAAGTTCTCTGAATCAGTGCCTTGCTTCCACCACCAAGTGGTCTGACATATATATCACCACTTCCAGTTTTCCAGGAGATAAAAGCGATTCTGGAACCGTCACTGCTCAAACCGAACTGTGAATCAGTATCAACAAGATCTTCTCTGCTGGTTATTTTTGTCAGTCTGAGATAGCCTTCTTCACTGGATGTCATCAAGCGCCAGTATTCAAATGGTGCAGGACAACCCGAGAAAAACAATACAAAATAGCATACAACAAAAAGCGAATACTTTTTCATGAATCCTCCTTTAGGATTTCATTTACATAGTTATTCTTCCTCAAGAAGCATGTCTTTAGGATTTTATTCCTGTTCATTGCATCCGCATAAAGATTATAGCTACTTTCCATAATTTGTCAATGCAAAAATATTCCTCTTGCAATGGGCAAAAATTAGACTACTATATTTATATGAAATGGGAATATTAATTGGAAATACAGATATTTACTATTAGAAAAGGGGGATACAATGGCATGGCGTTTGATTAGTATGTATAACTGTTCTTTTTTACATAGGTATTGGTCAGGTAGAGGAAACTCAGAAAATGCAAAAGGCAGCAGAAAATGTTGCCCTCGACAAAGATGATGAGTTACCTGCAATCATACCTGAGAATATTACATTAGCCGGCGGTCATAAGGCATGGAAGATAACAATTCCCGGGAATAGACCCCTGGCAACAGTTGCCTATGAAGATGGTTTGATATTCGTGGGCGGAGGTTATGGCAGTTATGAATTCTATGCCCTGAATGCAGAAACTGGAAAACTCGCCTGGATGTTCAAGACCGGCGACAAGAATGACGATGGCTGGTATATGTGGGGTGGAAATGCCGAACATAACAAATAGTAAATAGCAGGAAGACTAATATAAAAAGTACTTATGGTCTTTGTTTCTCAAGTTGGTTTCTGACTTTTTCAAAGTCAATTTCATTAATTGCTTCCTGAAACCAGGCAGTTGCTTCGGCATAAGCCTTGCGCAATCCTTTAATATCGGAAATAAAAAACAATCGCTGAAGTCTCTGGCATATTTCTTCTGGCAGGTCATAATCAATATATGCAGTGAAAAAGTTATAGTGGTAGGGCGCATGTTTGATGCGCAGAACTTCAATCAGTGGCCTTAATACCATGGAAAGATAATACGGAAATGCAAGCATACCTTTGTTGCGATTCAGTTCTTTCAAAACGAGAACCTTGAATAATTCAAATGTCGTTTTCAGGGTTGCCACACGAATCTTAAGTTTTTCAAGAAACGCATCAGAGTTCACAACATCCTCTTTAACAATATTCTTTTTGTCAAAATAGACCAGGGGTTTACCATGAATTGCATACTGCAGGAATTTGTCTGGATTTGATTCTTTCATAATGACAATATCCAGAAACAAGAATGGGCTTGCCTTTTTTAGCCGGTAGAAAATCTGAAAATGTCCGTGCCAGGTTGGTTCAGGTAGTATGTAAACAAGGTCGTATCCGCCAACAGAATTAACAACCTCTTCAATCTGTTTGGCTGCCTGCTCAACTCTGTCATCTTCAACAACAATATACAAATCCAGGTCTGACCATTGGTCATTGCGACCGAATGCAGTTGAACCTGCTTCCCAGAAAGCAAGGACATAGTCCAGTGCTTTCATATGGTTGATAAATGCAGAAATAATTGAACTACGTTCAAGCATGGGTTTATTCTGATTGTAAGTTTACCGAATTGACAAAATTTTGTGCTCGTTCAAAACCATCGGACACAAAAATTTCAATTCCCTGTATCCCCTTTTCAATGACCGCTTTCAGGATTTTTTTCTCGTCATTGTTGAATTGCTCAAGCACAAATTCAGCAGAGTCAACCTGGCGGGCAATGGATTTCTGGTTTGCAATGCCAATTCGTAATCTTGGAAACTCTTCAGTATCCAGTGCTTCAATAATAGACCTTAACCCGAGATGCCCGCCATCACTACCTTTAATACGAAATCTCATCCTACCCAGAGGCAGGTTTATGTCGTCAAGCACAACCATAAACTCATCAGATTCTTTATCAAGTATGTATGAGACGACATCACCCGAATGATTCATAAACAAAAACGGCTTTATCAACTCAATTTTTTTTCCGGCTATCACTATGGTTGTATATTGATATCCAGCAAACTTTCTAAATTTTTTTTTATATTTTCTTGCCAGCATATCAAGAAAAATAAAACCGGCATTATGTCGGGTCCATGAATATTTTAAACCAGGATTACCAAGTCCAAAAATTATCATCAGCCAATAATTTTCTGATGTTATTTTGCCTTGGGTGTTTCTTTTGCTGGCTTTTCTTCTTTTGTTTTTTCTTCTTTCGGTTTTTCCTCTTTTGTTTCACCTTCTTTTGCCTCTTCTGCTGGTGCGGCTGCCGCTTCAGGCATTCGTGCAGCCTTCTCAACCTTTGGTAGCAGTACTGAGACAATTGTTGTATCAAGTTTTGTCTCAAATTCTATATTTGGTATCTTGAGGTCCTTAAGATGAATTGTCTTACCAATGTCCAGATTTGAAATATCAACATCAATATGCGCAGGCATTTCATCAGGCAAGCAGCGCAAAACTACTTCGTACAAATGTTGATCAAGCAGCCCGCCTTTCTTTACGCCGGGTGCTTCACCAACCAGATGAATCGGCACTGTCACTCTTATCTTCTCTTTCTTACTGATATGCTGGAAATCTATGTGCAGGAGTTTTCCGTTAAGCGGATTATGCTGGATTGCTTTTATCAAGCAATGGTAGGTCTTTTCATTCAGCTTCAGGTCAACGGTCACTGCCTCTTTTTTCAGAACATCCAGAACTTTTTTTAACTCCTTTTCCATTACAAAGATTTTTTTGTTCTTCTCTTTGTGACCGTAGAGAATTGCCGGGATCTTTCCTTGATTTCTCATCCTCTTTACATCACCTTTTTTTTCTGTTTCATACAAATGTCCTTTAAGTTCAAGCTTCATTCTGCAACCTCCTTAAACAATGAGCTTATTGATTCATTATTGTGGATTCTTTTAATCGCCTCAGCAAGCAAACTGGCGATTGAAATGATATGCACCTTATCAATTCTTTTATCTTTGTTTATGTATAAGGTATTCGTGACGGCAACTTCTTTTATTGGTGAATCGTCTATTCTGACAATGGCATTACCTGAAAAAAGTCCGTGAACAACACAGACATAGATATTTCGAGCACCTTTTTCTCTAAGTGCGTTCGCAGCATCTATGATTGTGCCACCAGTGTCAATCATATCATCGTATATTATTACATCTTTATCTTTTGCATCACCAATCACATTGGCAATCATTGATTGATTTGGGCCAGTGCGCCTTTTATCAATAATTGCAATGGGAATATCCTTACCCAGTCGTCGGGCAAATGCCCTGACACGATTAACCCTGCCCGCATCGGGTGAAACTACAACATAGTTGGTCAATTTCAATTTATGATAATGGTCAATAAACACTGGTGCGGCATAAAGATGGTCAACCGGAATATCAAAAAAACCCTGAATCTGTTCGGCATGCAAATCCATTGTGAGCACCCGATTTGCACCGCTTGTTGCCAGAAGGTCGGCTATCAGTTTTGCCGAGATTGGAACACGGGGTTCATCTTTTCTGTCCTGCCTTGCATACCCATAATAAGGGATTACTGCTGTAATTCTATCTGCAGAAGCCCTCTTGGCAGCATCAAGAAAAAGCAGCAATTCCAGAAGGTTTTCCGCTGGCGGATTTGTTGACTGGACAATAAAAACATCCTGGCCACGGATATTTTCTTCTATTTTTATCTTTAGTTCTCCATCAGCAAATTTTGTGACTGAACTTCTACTAATGGAAATTCCAATTCTCTCGGCAATTTCTCTTGTCAACTCTACGCTTGCACTACCGGAGAATAACATTATTTTTTTCAATGAACCCCCTTTCGGTTCCTTTAATTCCTGTTTCCTGCTACATGTGCCTTAAGATCTGGGGCGGGAGGAGTCGAACCTCCGCAACAGGATCCAAAATCCTGGGTCCTGCCATTAGACGACGCCCCAATACCTGCATTTGTTCATACAGTCTCTGCTTCAAAAAACATTGCACCGATACCTAACAGATATTTTATTACCTTTTTCTTTATTTTATCATCAACAACAGCATAAAGGCATGAACCACTGCCTGAAAGTGATACCATATATGCACCATTTACCAGCAAATTGGTTTTGATATCCAGTAGATCAGGATGAGCCTTGAATACTACCCTTTCAAAATCATTGCTCAAATCAAAACCGGTTCTTATCTTCTTCTTTTTCTGCCCTAATATGTTATCCAGGTCTATGCTGGATGTCAAGTTCATCTTATCAAATTCTTCATAAGCCCATTTTGTTGAAATGGGATATCCTGGATAATATATCACCAGATTCATTTTGGGCAGTCTAAAAAATTTGAGTTCATCTCCAACACCATGGGCAATTGCAGCGCCACCCTTGATGAAAAATGGAACATCACAGCCGAGTTGCCTGGCAACCTGCATTAACTCCTCATCCGGGATATTAATGCCAAAAACCTGGCACATTCCTTTTAAGACTGCTGCAGCGTCTGTTGAACCACCGCCAAGCCCACCACCTATCGGGATATTTTTTTGCAATGTGATTTTAATCCCCTCTTTTATGTCATAAGTTGATAGAAAAAGCTTGGCAGCCTTGTAACATAAATTCTCCTCAACTGGTATCTTTAACCCCGGACTTACCAGTTCAATGTCTCTATCTTTTTTTTCAAGAAACAACCTATCACTGAGATTGATTGTGGAAAATGTTGTTTCAATATTATGGTAACCATCTTCGCGTTTGCCAAGAATGCTCAAGCCAATGTTTATCTTTGCATGGGCATCTATTTTTATCACTTTATCACCTCAATCTTTACCTTTACAACACCTTTTGCAATCATTTCAATTTCTTTTGCTGCTGCATAAGAAAGATCAACAATTCTGTTTTTGATATGCGGTCCCCGGTCATTGACACGAACAATAACACTTTTCTTATTTTCCAGGTTAGTAACTATGATTCTTGTTCCAAACGGCAATTTTCTGTGGGCACAGGTATAGTCCCATTTATTATATGTTTCGCCTGAAGCGGTTTTTTTTCCATGAAATTCATCACTGTAATAACTTGCTATGCCATATTCTATTGTCGGAGATTGACCAGTGCCTGTTAGGCAGCAGCAATAAAGGAAAGTAATCAGGTTCATAACCAATTATAATGAAAATACTTCTGGGTGTCAATAAAGTCTTCAGGTGTACAGTTTAAGGATTTATGATGGTTGATGTCTATTGTTTATGATTCTGCCATCTTCCCAGTAAATTCCTGACGCCTACGATTTTATCGCGGTTTTTGAACAGACGGACAACTCTTGGGCCTATGCCCGAAGTGATTTCATAAACAATGGTATTGCATTTCTGCGCCAATTCTTCCGCAGTAATTTCTTCGCTGCCATCCCTGCCAATCAGTGTAACTATATCGCCCAATTTTACCTGCGGGTTATCAGTTACATCAATCATTAATAAATCCATGCAGATTGTTCCGACAATTCGTGCACGCTTACCCCCACACAACACCTCAGATTTGTTTGAAAGCAATCTGGGATAACCATCTCCATAGCCGACACTAACAGTTGCAATTCTACTTTTTCTTCTTGTTCTGAAAGTATGGCCATAACTAATGGGTGTGTTTGCAGGAACCTCTCTCAGATTGACAATGCGTGATTTAAGACTCATAACGGGTTTGAAATGCGAATTGTAGATAACATTGGGTGAAGCAGTCAGACCATATAATGAGATGCCAGGGCGCACTAAATTGAAGTGGGATTCAGGCAGAAGGAATATACCTGATGAATTTGCCAGATGAATATATTGGGGTTTTATCTTCAATTTGCGCAGTTCACCAACAATTCGCGAAAACATTTCTATCTGTTTCTTGGAAAAATTGCCATTAGAATCTGCCAGCGGAAAATGGGAGAAAATGCCTTCTATGATTATGTGAGAAGAACAGTGCATTTGCCTGATAGAATCAATTGCCCTCTCATAGGGAAACCCTGTGCGCGTCATACCAGTATCAATTTCAATGTGAATGGGTATTTGTTTGTTAAGTTTTCTTGCCTGCCTGTCCAACTGTTTGAAAAATGAAAGTTCAGATACAGTGGGTATCAGTTCATATTTAATAACTTCATCAATTTGATTGCAAAGAATTGGACTGAGTATTACGATTTTTGATGTGATACCCGCAAGCCGCAATTCAATTCCTTCTTCAGTGCTTGCTACACCAAACATGTCAGCACCACACTTTTGTAATGTCCGGGCAATCTCTACGGCACCATGCCCATAAGCATCGGCTTTAATTGCTGCCATTATCTTCTTATTGCCAGTGGCTTTTTTGACCAAAGAGTAGTTCTTTATTAAGCGGTCAAGATATATTTCAGCCCAGGCTCTGCCCGAGATACTGCTCATTGATTCTATATTATGCATAAAAGAAAAAAAATCAATAGTGAGATAAAGAAACTGCTGATGGATCAACCATATACCGCCCTACAGCATGGTGGACTGGCAAAATGCTAAACAAGACATTTAAGCCATAAATTCTTTACAGAAAAGAAAGAATAAATAGAATGCAAAACCATAAACGAGTTCCCAAAAAATAAAATGGAGAAAAATGAGAAACCAGAGAAATCAGATTAACTGAGAGACAAAATATACCAATACTATGCTGGTGACAATGTAAATTCACCAGGACCTGCTGCTAATGCATTGAAATAGCATTTAAAACTCCGTATACAAAATATATTGTCCCTATTGACACGGCGCTACCAATGAGCCAACCACCAATTGTAGCAATTGTTCTTTTTGTTCTTATTGCCTTCTTATATCCATCATTAAACCCTGCTATATACAATGAATCTATTATTGAAGTGTTACCTGAATAGTGCTTCATTTGGTTCTCACCGTATATAAATACACCACCAGTTATTATACTTCCGATTGCAGAGGCAACGACGATTCTATTGACATCTTCATCCTCTTTAAAGTTCAATAATTCGTTTCCCAGAAGAGCAAATGTGCATCCACCCAAAAAACCTGCTCCACATCCACCCAATGCATATCCTGCATGACCTGCTTTTTTCCCCTGTTCCATTCCATCCTTAAATCCAAGTTCATACATAGAAATAGATTTAACAGCAACTGAGTCCTGCGCATAAACAAGAATCAAGTTGGTTAAAACTATAACAACAAAATACTTTTTCATTACACGATTATCTGCTTATGACCACCTTCTGCCTTATAGTATTCTTATCAATCTTTGCCTCAATCAGATAAACTCCGCCCGGTAATTTATTATTCTGGTTGTCAGTTCCATCCCAGACCACAGAATGCACTGAATTATTTGAATTGCACTGAATTTCACCGAATACTTTTACCAATCTGCCCGTGGCATCATAGATACGGAGAGCAGCGAGTAGTGTGTAGCAAGTCGAGAGATTGGGATTTAGCCCCTCACCCCAGCCCTCTCCCCTGGGGGGAGAGGAAAAAGAGCCTGCCCCGTACTTGATACGGGGTGAGGTGGAGTTTGGAATTTGAGAATTGGAATTTGTTTGGTTGTTGGAATTTGAAATTTGGAGTTTAATGTTAGTAGCATCTCTGAATGGATTTGGATAAACAACAAGTTTGGTTATTGCAGGGATATGCGCAATCTGTTCTTCAACACCTACAATTGTATTAACAAACAAATAGTTTCCTGTATTGCGCGTCCAGTTGACTACACCCAGATCCGGATAACGGGCATAACGATAGGTAATTTCAATGTTATTACTGCCTGCAGGAGGCGCATTTTTCAGTGAAACCCAGCCGGTCAAAGGGTCGTATGTATAGTCTGAAAGTGGAACTGGATTTCCATTAACGCGGACTCTATTAAATCCCTGAATTGGATGCCGATTCAGATAAAATAGTTTTCGTGTTCCATTTCCACTCTTGTATTCTGTTATGGTAATCACCGAACTATTATTCACATCATTCCACATTACGGTTTCACACACTAAATTTGAGCCAGCACTCCATGACCAGCCAGGTGTAGTATTGATTACTCCATTAATATTTTCAAAGACAACCACGGGTTCCCACCAGCCACCAGCAGCCAGGTCAAGCCAGCCATCGTTATTCACATCACCCCATTCAACACAGGAGCAATATGTTGTAGTGGTGAGCATTACATAGGCGGGTGGTGTCTGAGGAATTCCGGCATTATTTTTGTAAACATAAATTCTGCTTGAATCACCACTCAATTGACCGTTGCAGGCGACAGCGAAATCTTTATAGCCATCGTTATCATAATCACCAACCGCAATTCTCAATACCCAGCCAGGGACGATTGTTGACCAGAAAGCGGTTGTTCCCAAACTGCCATTGGTATTTTTGAATATCGCAATCTTGCGCCGATAACCAACAAGCAAATCAAGAAAACCATCATTATCAATATCAATCCATCTGCAGGCTTCACTTGGTGTTGAGTCCTGGCTCATCCAGTAAGGGGTAGTTTCAATAATACCATTGTTGTTTCTATACAGTCTCGCGGGGGCTCGGATATTGCTGTATGGATCACCGGCAACGACTGCAAGATCAAGGTCTCCATCAAGGTCAACATCACCGAATGCACAGTCAAATGAATTATAATGGTCTGATGAAACCCACCAGGCAGTAGTGACCAGGCCCGAACCATTATTGCGATAGATTCTGGTCGGTCCCTGATTGGATGAACCAGAACCAAGATAGGCAACTGCCATATCGGGAAAACTGTCGTTATCTACATCACCAATGTATATATGCGAAAAATAACCAGATTCATTTGAGCGCCAGGATGCAACAGTTTCAAGTGTACCATTGTTATTTATGTAAATTCCATTTTTGTTTGACGCCATATCATTACCATTGCCCGTGCAGTAATCTATCCAACCATCCATTGTTACATCATACAGTGCACCGCCAGTTGAATAATCTGTATCAACAGATGTCCAGGTTGGTGAACCAGGCAAAGGTATAATAGCGGATAGAAATTCAACATATAGTAAGCAGAAAATCAAGGACAGATTGAGTTTCATTTGCTCTCCTTTTTTTGTTGTTTACCATGTTGTAATTTTATCTATTGCATTATAGATGTCAATAATGATTTCCAATTAATTGCACGACGATGCTTGACTTTTATCATTCTTTAGATATAATGGTTTATTATGTCAGTTGAAACCCGCAGATTTGAAATCACGATAAATGAAAAATGGTGCAAGGGTTGTGAGATTTGTGTGGCATTCTGCCCTAAGAAAGTTTTGATAATGGAACGAGAAAAGGCAAAGGTTGCTAATCCTGATGCCTGCACAGGATGCCAGTTATGTGAAATCTATTGCCCGGATTTTGCAATAGAGGTGGAGCGGGTATGAGAGTATCTGGAGATCAGAATATCAGGAAATTTCAGAAATAATTTGAATATGGGAACGTCAGAGAATAAGATAAAAATAATGACTGGTAATGAAGCTTGCGCCGAGGCAGCGATCATTGCCGGAATGAGATTCTTTGCTGGTTATCCAATTACACCCTCAAGTGAAATAGCCGAACATTTATCACGCCGTTTGCCTGAACTCGGCGGGGTATTTATTCAAATGGAAGATGAAATTGCTTCAATGGGTGCAATTATCGGTGCTTCGCTGGCAGGCTTGAAATCAATGACCGCAACCAGTGGCCCGGGATTTTCCTTAATGCAGGAGAATATCGGCTATGCAGCAATGGCTGAAGTGCCTTGTGTTGTAGTAAATGTTCAGCGTGGTGGTCCAAGCACTGGTCTGCCAACACTGCCGTCTCAAGCAGATGTATTACAGGCAAGATGGGGAACCCATGGTGACCATCCAGTGATTGCTGTTACACCATCCACAGTTCAGGAAACCTATGAGTGGACAATAAAAGCATTCAATCTTTCAGAAAAATATCGCGTACCTGTAATTATTCTCATGGACGAAATTGTCGGACATCTCAATGAAAAAATTGTATTACCCGATCCCGATAAAATAGAAATTATTAATAGAATAACTACATCAGAACCACCTGAAAGCTTCCTTCCGTACAAAATGACTGATTCAGACATTCCTCCAATGGCACATTATGGTACCGGTTATAGATTCAATGTAACCGGGTTGAGTCATGATGAAAGTGGTTTTCCAACCAATGATCCAAAGAAGATTGATGCGTTATACCGCAGGATAAATCGTAAAATTGAAAGATATAAAAACGAGATAATCGCATACAAGACGGAATTTCTTGATGACGCAGAAATTTGTGTTGTTTCCTATGGTTCAAGCATTCGACCCGCAAGAAGAGCTGTGCGTGAAGCACGAGCACAGGGGATTAAAGCCGGGTTGTTTCAAATATATGTGCTCTGGCCATTTCCCTATCCAACATTGGCTCAGATTGCAAACAGGATAAGAACCTTTATCGTTCCTGAAATGAATCTTGGGCAGATTGCACATGAAGTTGATTGTGCAACGAAGAAAGAATCATTAAGGGTAAACAGAGTTGATGGAACTCTGATTACCCCTGGCGAGATATTTGAGAGGATTAAAGATGTTTCCCTATAAGAAATACTTGAGAATTGATAAATTTCCTCATATCTGGTGCACGGGTTGCGGTTGTGGCATAATAATGAAGGCGATGATCAGGGCGATTGACCGAGCAAAAATTCAAAAGGATGACATGGCAGTTGTCTCTGGTATTGGTTGTTCATCACGAACACCAGGCTACATGGATTTCAATACCCTGCACACCCATCACGGCAGGGCAATTGCCTTTGCAACAGGACTCAAACTTGCCAAACCAAAATTGAAGGTTATTGTTGTTACGGGCGATGGTGATGCGACTGCAATTGGTGGGAATCATTTTATTCATGCTGCAAGAAGAAATCTTGATATGACTGTGCTTCTCTATAATAATCATATTTATGGAATGACCGGAGGACAGGTTTCTCCAACCACGCCTTTTGGCAGGAGGGCAAGTACTGCACCCTATGGCAGTGCTGAGCCTGATTTTGACATTTCAGGACTTGCAATTGCCGCCGGTGCTGCCTTTGTCGCCCGTTCCACCTGTTATCATGCAACACAACTTGATAAACTTATTGAAAAGGCACTGCTGAAAAAGGGATTTTCATTGATTGAAGTTCTATCACCATGTCCGACCTATTATGCGAGACCTAATCGTCTGGGTAGTGCCGTTGACATGTTAAGATTCTATAAGGAAAACAGCATCCCGATTGAAACTGCAAGAAAACTATCTGATGAGGAAAAGAAAGGGAAGATCACAATCGGCGTGCTACATGATATTGAAAGAACAGAGTTCTGTGAAGAATATCAGAAACTTGTTGAACGTATTAAAGCAAAGAAAAGCTGAATTTTGAGGATTAACATTCAATAATTTTGAGACAAGGAGGTTCTGTGCCCTTTCGTTATGAATTTAGATTGAGTGGCTCAGGTGGCCAGGGATTAATTCTTGCAGGCAAGATTCTCGCTGAAGCGGCTGCCATTTATGATGGTAAAAATGCTACCCAGAGTCAATCCTACGGACCTGAGGCAAGAGGTGGTTCAAGTCGTTCTGAAGTAATAATCAGTGATGAAGATATTGATTACCCCAAGGCAACCAATATTGACTTCCTGCTTGCCTTTACCCAGGAGGCATGTGACAAATACTATCACGATGTAAAAGAGAATGGCATTGTTCTTGTAGATTCCAATTATGTAACAAAATGTCCCTCAGGCAAGTTCAAAATATTTTCACTTCCGATCACAGAAATCGCTGAAAAGGAAACAGGAAAGACTCTGGTTGCAAATATAGTTGCCTTAGGGGTTATCACTGCTCTCACTAATGTAGTCTCAAAAGAAGCAGTGGAATCAGCAATACTTTCGCGCGTTCCAAAAGGAACTGAAGAACTCAATCTCAGGGCATTCCGTGCCGGTATTACTGCGGCTCAGAAATTGTGATAAATGAAATAATTTTCTATCTAACAACAATTAACTTATTGAAAGTTCCGTTGATACTGAGGAAATAGATTCCTGAACGAACTGGAGTGTAGAACAATCTATCAGTGTATTCTTTCAATACACACCTACCCATAATATCATAAATTTTCACTTCCTGGGGCTTTTCAAAGATAACCTGAATTGCCCGGCAAATCGTAGCTCCAGCATAATATTCACAAAAATACTCATTTCTGCTTTCTTCAATAGAAGTCACAATATTTTTTTGAATTATCCAGTGTTCTGGATCAACAACGATTCCAATTGGTTCATGATTGAAAAGAAATTCACAATGCTGTGGTGATTGACTGATTTGCAGGGTGATTATTGTGTCACCTGAAGTAAAGTGGACGCCCAGAGGAACGGGCATATGAAATACTGCAGGACCAATGGTCTGAATCTGGGTTATATCAAGCGTCAGACGCCAGTATGGTGATTCATAAACTTTGTTCCATGTAACGCTGTAGTAAGGATAGCCCATATTATACACCCATTCATCAAAAAACCAATTGTAATCATTGTTCAATACCTGATTCATTATGCGGTTCAAATCATTGGTTGACGCATTCTTATATGCGAATGAGTCCCGGTACGTTGCCATGAGATTGAGCCAGATACTATCACTGCCGCAGAGATACCGTATCATGTGCAACACCCAGGAACCTTTACAATAACTGTGCCCCCATTCAAATATCAGGTTTGCTGGTGGATCATACATTGGATGAGGGTTTGAATTTTCAGCACTGAAATACGCATTCAAACGTTGCAGCATCAGATTAATAAATGCTGTGTGCCCTTCTCTATACTCCCGATACAGAGCGTCGCAATAGGTCGCAAAACCTTCATTCAACCACACATTCTGCCAGCCAAAGCAGGTTACCATATCACCCCACCATTGATGAGATAACTCATGTGCCATGCCGTAATAATCAGGGTTGGTAATCCAGTATCTGTGAATTGTACTCATTGTCTGGTGCTCCATACCACCGTAGGAAAAAGGATTCACAACATCCATTCCGTATCTCTCATATGGATAGTCACCAAACAATGATTCGTAAAAACTCAGCATATCTGTAATCAGAGAAAAGGCTGTCGGTGCATATATCGTATCATTGGGCCAGAAATAGTATTTGATTTCAAGGCTCTCTCCTGGCGCTCTGAAGTACCAGTCTGAATAAGTTGTATAGATGGATGATGCGAAATGTATCAGATAAGGAGAAATGGGATAGTTGTGCTTCCAGTGGTAGGTGGCGTAACCCTGAGATACTGTTTTACCGAGATATTCACCGGTAGCGCACACAGTGAACGAATCGGGTACTGTAATGCAAAATTCAACGCCATAATCTGCTTTATCCCACAGACGGTCATAACAAGGAAACCAGTGTTTCTCGGCGAATGGGCAACCAAGCGTATATGATATTGGATGCAAACTTTGATAATAAAGATATCCCATGCTGCCAGAAGCGGTTCCACTATATCCAATCATTACACTAAATGAATCACCCTGGTTGTAGTTGTGGGGAAGTGTGACAAAAATTGTATCGCCAATATGGCTGTAAGCAGCAACAACACCATCAACCCTAACAGAATCAACGTTCAATCCTGCGAGGTAGAAGTCAATTATGTTAAGATTATCTATATTGCTGCGCATGGCAATCGTGACAGCACCTGCAAGATAGCGTGATGTCATTGGTAAATCAAGATCTATTAAATAGTGCAATACATCATAGGAATGGGTTGATTCTGCCTTGACTGCCTCAGGAAAAAATACCTCTTTGTTCTCAATACCTTCAAAAAATTGACAGAAAATTGCAATAATGGGAATAAACATAAACCCTCTTTTTCTATTTACTGCCCATAACGAGCACCAATTCTCTCAGTATTACCGCAGCAAGGGAACCCGATGACCATGGCGATGTCGCCAATGGGTTATATTCAACAATATCGGCACCAATAATATTTCTGCCCTTCAGCAACAAAAGGCAATCAACCATTTCCTTAAAAGTAATACCATTAGGTTCTGGAGTAGCAACCGCAGGCATTGCTGAAGGATCAATTACATCCAGGTCAATGGTAATATATATAGGCCCACTGATTTTGTTTAAAATTTTTTTCAAAGGCTGGAACGCAGAAAACTTGTGCAGGTTCCTATTTAAACAAAATTCATCCTGTGTTCCCGACCGAATGCCAAATTGATAGATATTATTTAAACCAATTACTTCACTCACTCTTCTCATTGCACAGGCATGACTGAGTTTCTCACCATGATACTCTTCTCTCAAATCTGCGTGGGCATCAAAATGTATAACAGAAAATTTTTTTAAAACCTTATTTATTCCTTTAATGATCGGAAAAGAGATTGTATGCTCTCCACCCAGAAAAATGACTTTTTGCTTTCGCCTGTAGAGCTGAAAAACTTTATCTTCCATCTCCCGAATATGGTTATCACTCACGAATTCGTGGTCGCCAAGATCAGCAATTTTTAACGAATCCACTGAGCAATGCTGATAGGGTGAAAACCATTCAATATTCTCAGTACACTGCCTGATATATCTGGGTCCCAATCTTGAACCAGGGATAAAGGATGATGTTCGGTCATAGGGAAAACCTATGATGACAACATCCGCACTCTTTAATTCTGAGTTGGCATATTCAATTACCATTTTACCTTCCTTTTAAGCAACATCTGCGTAACCAAGTGCACCAACCATGGTAATCGCTCTTATGGGGCAAACTTCAAAACATCTACCACAACCAATACATTTCTCCTTGTTTATTATGTGACGCTGGTTTTGTGCACCATCAATCGCTGCAAATTGACATACTTTCACACATTCACCACAACCATTGCATTTTAGGGAAATAATCCCGTATGGCCTTGCTATTGCACGGTCAACAAAGCAATTTAATGGGCACTGGTGAAAACAAATACCACACGAATTACACTTATCAAAATTCATTATCGGCAGGTTGTTTTCAATTCTAATTGCATCTTTGTAAGGGCATACTTTTACACAAACTCCACATCCTGTACAACCAGTTGTGCATACTTCCCTTACCGCATCACCTGCTTGCAGTGATTTGCAGGCGAGGTAAATCAATTGTGTACGGGGTATTAACTCAAGAACCTTACGCGGACACTCTCTGATACAAATTCCACACCCGTTACATTTATCTGAATCAATAATCGGCAAGTTGTTACTGCCCATTCTTATTGCTTTTACCGGACATACTTTGACACAGTGACCAAGTCCGAGACAAGCATATTCACATTTCTTGCTACCGCCGAAAAGTATGAAATTCAGCCAGCAGTCATGCATTCCTTCGTAGTTAAATTTATCAACCGCACTCAATCCGCCCTTACAGCGGAGAACACAGACAAAATCTTTTCCTGTAATCAAAGGTCTTTTATTATTTCAAGAAATCTTTTATAGGGAATCGCGGTCCAGGATTCTGCTGAAGTCGCACCGCCAGAAAGACTGATCATTGATACCTTGGCAGCAATCTCTTCGTTTGGTGCCTCGTAGATATCCAGAAAATCATAAGGCCCGAGGAGCGCATAATGAGCAAGGAATTTCACCTCTGGACAGTCACTCTTAACCCGCTCCATCCATTGCCGTCCGAATTCCGCCCTTTTTTTTAAATCTTTTGTCAATTCGGTGGAAAGTTTGGTTGCCAGAATATATGTTGCCATGATACTCCTTTCGGATAATTGTACACTTTTTTCTATTCTGAGTCAATAGCTACGAGAAATATCAAATAAAGTATTGACAAAATGCAAATAATGATTATAATCTTCAAAATAAAAAGGAGGAACAATGCCAAAGTGTGGCGTCAAGAAAACAAAAAAGAAAAGCAAAAAGAAAAAAAAGTAGCACAATCAGGGAGGAGCAGGTAATAACCTTGCTCCTCTTTGATTTTTTTCAATTTACTCACGCTATAAATTCTATTAAGAAAATCTATGATATAAAACGACCCAGAAGTTTATCCGCATAATTAAGCCTTCGCTTTCTTCCCTTGACTTTCAAGGCAAAAAGCAGTATAATATTAATAGAAATTTTCTATGAATAGAAAAGGAATTAATCTTTCTCATAATCTGGAAATCGGCACACATATTTTACCATCACTCGCATTTTATTTAAAACTTCTGGAAATGCCCAATATTGAAATTGAAACGCTCGTAAGACAGGAACTTGATTCAAACCCATTGCTTGAAGAAGTTGAATACGAAACTGAAGAACCCTCAGATGAGGTTCAGGTTTCAGCAGGTAAAGAAAAACAGGAAGATTTCTCATTGCTTGATTTCTATGCGCACGATGATTTGCCCAATTTCGCTGAAACCGATGAAGAACAGCTTGACCTGTTTGAATGCACACCAGCCCAGAACGAAAAATTGTATGAACACCTGCTCAGACAGGCAGAAACTCACTTCACAGGCAAGGACCTGGAGATTGCTGAACTGCTAATCTCAAATATTGAAGAAGATGGATTTCTCACGATAACCACTGAGGAATTGACAGAACAGGGTTACAGCAAAGAAGATGTTGAAAGAATTAGAAAAGAAATTCAATTTTTTGACCCGGTTGGCTGTGCCTGGCGTGATATCCGAGAACCACTGCTTGCTCAGTTGAAAAAAATGGGCTATTCAGATGATTCAGTTGAATGTATGATAGTAAAAGATTACCTGAAAAATCTACACACTGGAAATTTCAAGGAATGTCTAAAAAAATTAGATATAGCTGAGGAACGCCTTTTGCGAGCAAGGCAGACAATCATGAAACTTGATCCGAGACCCGGGTTGAAATACGGCGGTTCTGATTCGCCTTATGTGTATCCTGATTTCATTGTATTATGGCAGGATAATAACCTTCAGGTCCGTTTGAATGAAGAAGGTATACCTCGCTTCCGGATCAAAAGGGAGTATCTTGAAAAATCAAGGCAATCCGGCGAGGAAGCTGAATTTGTGAAAGAAAAGCTCAGATCAGCGCAAAACCTGATATTTGCCATAGAAAAAAGAAGAAAAACATTAACGAGAATAATGAAAGCACTTCTTGAATTCCAGAAGGATTATTTTATGAAAGGCGAAAATTTCATAAGGTCAATTACCATGGTCGACTTTGCAAAACAACTTGGGGTAAATCCTTCCACTGTTTCCCGTGCTATTGCCAATAAGTATCTTGAATCACCAAGAGGCATCATAAAACTCAAACAGTTTTTCACGGCCCCGCTCGGCAATACTGATAAAAAGATTATTTTTGATAAAATCAAAGAGACGATTGCATACGAAGATAAATTATCACCACTCTCTGATACCCAAATTGCAAAAAAACTTGCGCGCATGGGTATCATTATTTCGCGCAGGACAGTGGCGAAATATCGGGAACTCCTTAACATTCCTCCACAGCATATCAGAAAGAGTAACCATTAACATAATGTTGATTTTTCATTATTCTTCGGATATTTTTAGAACAATCTGAATACAAAGGAGTCATTATGCAGGGTTATTACAGATTTCCAAGTATCAATGGAGATACGATTGTGTTTGTGTCTGAAGATGACTTATGGATGGTTTCAATAAAAGGCGGGGTTGCACACCGTCTAACATCCAATTTGGGGAGAATCAGTCATTGTAGTATCTCTCCTGACGGCAACTGGATCGCATTTACCGGCAGGGAAGAAGGTAATAATGAAGTGTATTGTATTTCAACAAAAGGTGGTACTGCAAAACGTCTAACATTTCTTGGTGCCAATACCATTGTCCGGGCATGGACAAAGGATAGCAATAGAATAATTTTTGCCAGTGATACATGCCAGTGGTACCCGGGTTTGACATTTTTGTATACGGTTGATAAAAATAAAGATATTCCGAAAATGATTCAAGTCGGTCCTGCCCGCACAATCTCCTATGGGTACAATAAGGGAGTTGTTATAGGAAGAAATACAGCTGATCCAGCGCGCTGGAAAAGATACCGCGGGGGAACTGTTGGCGAAATTTGGATTGATACTGAGGGAAAGGGTAAATTCAGAAAACTACTCCAGCACATAAAGGGCAACCTGGCAGACCCGATGTGGATTAATGACCGGATCTACTTCATTTCAGACCACGAAGGCATTGGTAATCTATATTCCTGTAACATTTGGGGTAAGGATATCCAGAAACATACACATCACAGAGATTTTTATGTCCGTAATGCAAAATCAGATGGTACTAATATTGTTTATCACGCTGGTGGTGATATCTATGTTCTGTTTACAGAAACGAACAAAGTAAAACGAGTAGAGATTGATTTTCGCAGTCCCCGGGTGCAGACACAAAGAAAGTTTGTCGTTGCCAGCAAGTATCTGGAAGACTATTCAATCCATCCCGATGGAACAGAAACATGTATCACAAGCCGGGGCAAGGTTTTTTCCATGCCCAACTGGGAAGGTCCTGTGCGGCAACATGGTTGCAAACCTGATGCCCGATATCGGCTGGGTAAGTGGCTCCACGATGGCAAAAGAATTGTTGTAGTGAATGATGAAAAAGGCGAAGATACCCTGCAGATTCATTACACTGAAAAAAACAAGGTAGTTAATCTGCCATTCATGGATATTGGTAGACCAATTGAGATTGAAACATCTCCAACCTCAGCATTGGTCGCCCTTACAAACCACAGAAATGAACTAATACTCGTTGATTTAAATAAAAAAAAGTACCATATTCTTGACCGCAGTGACTATCACAGGATCACCGGCATTGCCTGGTCACCTGATGGAGTCTGGATTGCCTACGCTTTTGCTGATTCAGAAAGAACGAGTTGTATTAAGTTTGCCAATGTAACCAACAAAAAAACTTATTTCATCACCAGGAGCGTAAGAAACGATTTTTCGCCGAGTTTTGACCCTGATGGTAAATACCTTTATTTTTTGTCAAATCGGCATTTTGACCCGGTCTATGATACAATACAATTTGAGCTGAGTTTTCCCGCAAACATCAAACCCTATCTGGTTTTGTTGAGAAAAGACATTGAAACACCTTTCAGGTATACAAAACCATTACCACCGGGACTTGACACAGGAAATCCCGACACTGACAAAACCAAGGCAAAACCGCAAAAGGCTGCAAAAAACATAACTGTTGAACTGGATGGCATATTTGATAGAGTATTATCCTTTCCCATGGCAGCCGGCAACTACGGTAGTGTATGCGGCATCAAGAACAAAATGCTCTATTCTCTATTTCCAATAAAAAGTGGCAAGCAACTATGGTTTTCTGATGAACTTCCTGCTGACGGCACACTCGGATTTTTTGATTTTGTTGAACAAAGACAAGGAATTATCGCCAGCGGGATCAGTAATTATACTGTATCTAAACGTGGTGAGGTAATAATCTATCGCTCAAAGAACCAACTGCGTGTTATTAAACCAATTGAAAAAGTTGAACAGAAACTTGAAAAACAACCAGCAGGACCAAAGAGTGGCTGGATTGACCTCTCGCGTATCAAAGTATTAGTAGAACCAACCATAGAATGGAAGCAAATGTATCGTGATGCCTGGCGATTGCAAAGAGACCACTTCTGGACAAAGAACATGTCTGGTATAGACTGGAAAAAAGTTTATCAGAAGTATCTACCATTGCTTGAGCGTATCGGCACACGTTCAGAATTCTCAGACCTCATATGGGAAATGCAGGGAGAACTGGGAACTTCACATGCTTATGAATGGGGTGGTGACTACCGTGACGAACCCCAGTACACGCAGGGGCTACTTGGTGCGGATCTTGTTTATGACAAAAAACATAATGCATACAAAATAGCAAAGATTATTAAAGGAGACCCATGGGAACAGGATGTTACTTCGCCACTTTTGACACCCGGACTGAATATAAAAAAAGGAGACTTGATTCTTGCAATAAATGGTGTAAGGTTAAGTAGTAAAACACAGCCAGGTGAACTCCTTGTGAACCGGGCAAAGGCAGATGTCTCAATTACTGTAGCAAATGCAGGTGGTAAAAATGTGAGGACGGTTTCTATAAAAACCCTGGCTGATGAGTCACAAGCCCGTTATCGTGAATGGGTTGAGGCAAATCGTGAAATTGTTCACAGGATAAGTAAGAATAAGATTGGCTATGTCCATATTCCGGATATGGGTCCCTGGGGATTTGGCGAGTTTCACAGGTATTTTCTTACTGAAATAAGATTTACAGGTTTGATTGTAGATGTCCGTTTTAATAGGGGTGGTCATGTCTCGCAATTACTCCTTGAAAAGGTTGCCAGGAAAAGAATTGGGTATGATGTAATGAGATGGGGTCAACCTGAGCCCTATCCAGTAGATTCTGTTCTTGGTCCTGTTGTAGCGATTACAAATGAATATGCAGGTTCAGATGGTGATATTTTCAGTCATGGTTTCAAATTATACAAAGTTGGTCCGCTCATTGGTAAACGAACCTGGGGTGGAGTTATTGGTATCTCACCCTATTTCAGACTCTCTGATGGTGGTTTAACAACGCAGCCTGAATACTCTTTCTGGTTTAAAGATGTTGGCTGGGGCGTGGAAAACTATGGAACTGAGCCCGATATTGAAGTTGAAATTACTCCGCACGACTATGTGAAAGGCAAAGATACTCAATTACTCACCGCAATAAAAGAATGCCTGAGACTGATCAAAAAGACAAAACCAAGCGTTCCCAAATTTAACAAAAAGCCGATTCTGAAACTCCCTGAATAAAAAAACAGGGACAAACCAGAATTCTTAAAAAATGGGTTTGTCCCCGTTTAGTTCTATTTATTCAAGTACAAAAATATTCCTTTTCGCACAAATTTCTTTCAATTCCTTGGGCCAGACTGTAACACTTACCTCACCGAGATGGGCAGTTCTTAGAATATACATATAGGTTCTTGATTGTCCTATACCACCACCAATACTCAGAGGTATTTTGTCGTTAAGAATTGCCTGATGATACGGAAGCTTTAGAAAATCCAGCTGTCCTGTAATTTCAAGCTGCTTTCTAAGTGTTTCTTTTGTAACTCTGATACCCATTGATGTTAATTCATGGCGTCTTCTTGTTACTGGATTCCATACAAGAATATCACCATTCAATCCGTGCATTGGACGGCCATCTTCTGACACGGTCTCAGTAACCCAGTCATCGTAGTCTGCTGCTCTCATTTCATGAGGATAACCATCTTTGAGTGTCCAGCCTATTCCAATTATGAAAATCGCTGGATATTTCTGCAGGATTGCTGTTTCACGCTGTTTTCTTGGTAAATCAGGATACATATCAAGAATGTCTTCAGCATGAAGGAAAGTGAGTTCCTCAGGTATTGGCGGGTATTTGGGATCTCTGAGTTCAGGCCAGTTTTCATGGGCGAACTTTGCTGCACCATATATGACCTTCCAGATCTTTCTAACAATCTCCTTGAGGAAATTGAGGTTACGTTCTTGAGGTGTAATCACCCTTTCCCAGTCCCACTGGTCCACATAGGAGGAATGGTCATGATCCAGGAAATAATCTTTACGCACTGCCCTCATGTCTGTGCATATACCCTCACCCGGTTTACAGCCAAATTGCGCAAGTGCCATTCTCTTCCACTTTGTTGCTGCCTGAACAACCTGTGCTTCAATACGCTTTTTCAGACCCAAGCCACAAGGAAATTCAATGGGAGTCCTTGAACCATCACGGTCAAGATAATCATTTACACCACTTTCTTTTGTTACAATCAAAGGCACCTGCACCATTGTCAGGTTAAGTTCTTTGCAAAGATTTTTCTCAATGTACTCTTTCACTGCAAAAAGAGCTCTCATTCTTTCAAGAGGCGGTAGAAGCGGTTTATAGTCATTGGGCAGAATCTTTTCAACTTCCTCATATGTGCTCACACCCGGACCTGCCAGGTCCGCTTCCTTGCCTGTCTTCTTGAGTTTTGCCTTGGCTGATTTTGCCATTTAGTACCTCCTTTTTTTCTGTTATCAGTAATCCATTATAATCCTTGTACGGAAAGAAAACAAACGGGACAATATTAAGAACGTCGCTTTGAACGAATCCCTAACCAATAACCTATCTAAAATTCTGAACCATATTATCCACAAAAATGAAAGAAAGTCAATAGAAAAACACGAATATCCTTATAGCAGGACTTGACTTAACAGCCATTCTGCATAGAATCAAATCCATGAAATATAATCTCGTAGCCCTAACCATCTTTATTATCTCCATTATTGCCTATGGTGATACAATCTCAATCATCGCGGTCGGCGACATAATGATGGGCACAACATATCCCGAAATCAAACTTCCTGACAATGATGGTAGAAAAATCTTTGAGAATGTTTCTGCAATCTTGCAGGCCGCAGACCTGACTCTCGGTAATCTTGAAGGACCACTTACTGAAAATGGAGAATGCACAAAGAAAATTGAGAAAGGCAAAGTTTATGCATTCAGAACACCGCCCCGTTACGGGCAATATCTATTTGATGCGGGCTTTGATTTTATAAATCTGAAAAACAATCATATTAATGATTTTGGACCAGAAGGAATTGCTTCAACAATCAGCACTTTGAAAAATCTGGGCATCAAATACGGTACTGATGACGAATATGGTTCATTTCTCGTAAGAAATACAAAAATCTGCGTTATCTCATTTTCTTCAGCTTCCTGGGGCAATTCAATTCTTGATGTAAAAAAGGCGCAAGGTATTGTGGCGAAAAAAGCGCGGGAATACGACATAACTATTGTTTCTTTCCACGGTGGGGGCGAAGGTATTAATTACCTGCATACCAGGGATACCATGGAGTATTTTCTGGGTTCACCAAGAGGCAATGTTGTACAGTTTGCCCATGCGGTTATTGATAGTGGTGCTGATTTTGTATGGGGACATGGTCCACATGTTCCCAGGGCAATAGAACTCTACAAGAACCGCTTGATCGCATATAGTTTGGGGAATTTCTTTACCTATGGCTTTAACACGACCAATGAATGTGGATACGCACCAATATTAAAGGTCTGTTATGATGAAAATGGAAATTTTTTAGAAGGTGAAATCATTTCTGCAATTCAAACCTCTGAAAAAATTTTAGAGATTGATTCATTATGTCAGTCACTAAATCTAATCAGAGTTCTTTCGGAAGAAGATTTCCCTCAAACTGCTCCAATCATTACTGACCAGGGCAAGATATTTTCAAGAAATAACCAGAACTGAATCGTATGTTCTTATAGAGTTACCAATCACATTAAAACACCAATTATCAATTTTTTTGATTCACACTTTCTTCTTGACAAAACCTAAATGTTGGATATAATGAGGGCATGGCTCTATATATAGTGTTTTCAAATGCTATAATGCCCTATGAATCTGGTGTCTTATGAAGTGCCCGAGGTGCGGTTATAATCGTGACAAAGTTCTTGAAACAAGGGCATCGCAAGCCGGTTCAGTTACGCGCAGACGACGAGAGTGTCTAAAATGCCATTTTCGTTTTACAACTTATGAAACTGTTGAAAGGATGCCGCTTATGGTAATAAAAAGAGATGGCACAAGGGAACCATACGATCGTTCCAAACTCCTGGGAGGTATTGCCCTTGCCTGTCGCAAAAGACCAATCCCGGCACATAGGATAGAGTCTATTGTTAATGAAATAGAGGACCATATCAGTGACCACTATCAGATGGAGATAAAGTCTTCTGAAATCGGACAAATGGTCCTGGATCGTCTGCTTAAGATTGATGAGGTAAGCTATGTGCGCTTTGCCTCGGTATATCGCAAATTCAAAAGTATCAACTATTTTGCAAAAGAATTACAGAAACTAAAAAAGGAGCGAAAATGGAAGAGAAAACCTTAAGGTTAGGTCTTGGTGAGGAGATACCTCAAGAAAAAATCTTCCAATATGTTATAAAAAGGGATGGGAAAGTTGCTCCCTTTGATAAATCAAAAATTGCTAATGCTATTTTCAAGGCTGCCCGAGCTGTTGGTGGAGAGAATAGAAGGATTGCTGAAGCTCTTGCTGACGAAGTAGTTTTGTTTCTCTATACCCTGAAAGGAGAAAAAGCACCCACAGTTGAGGAAATTCAGGATGCAGTGGAAAAGGTATTGATAGAAAACGGCAATGCCCGAACCGCAAAAGCATTCATTCTCTACCGAAAACAAAGAGAAATATTGAGAAAAAAGAGACTTTTGAGCAAGCGACCCGAAGAGAGAGAAACAACTGATTATGCATTGTTTGTAAGAACTTCGGACGATGATTTTGTTTCGTGGGATCGCTCAAAAATTGTTGAGGCGCTCATAAAAGAAACAAATATTGAAAAAGAAACTGCCGAGAAGATTGCCCGTGAGACTGAGGAAACAATTTTGAATTCAAGTGTTGAGCTATTATCCTCAGCGCTTATCCGGGAAATTGTGAATATGAAACTCATTGAGCATGGGCTTGAACATGCGCGATTACGGCACATGCGCCTTGGCGTACCACTACATGATGCAGAAAAAATAATTCTCTATGCAAACCGTGAAAACGCCAATATCCCCCATAATCCAGAAGCAACCAATATGACCCTTGCTGAAACTATTAAGAAACAATATATGCTCTCAGAAATATTTAGCCGTGAGGTTTCAGATGCACATATCAGAGGAGATATTCACCTTCACGACCTGGGATTTGGTGACCGTCCCTACTGCTCAGGACAATCACTGGAATATGTCAAAAAATTCGGACTAAATCTACCAAATGCGCTTTCAATTGCAAAACCTGCCAAACACGCGGACACATTGCTTGCCCATATGGTAAAATTTTCTGCCGCGCTGCAGGGTCATTTTGCAGGCGCCATTGGCTGGGATGCTATCAATATCTTTTTCGCTCCATTTCTGGTCGGTATGTCTGACAGAGAAATACACCAACTGGCACAGATGATGGTCTTTGAATATTCACAGCAGTCTGTCGCCCGTGGTGGACAAGCAATCTTTTCGGATTTGAATATTTACTGGGAAATCCCAAAGCACTTTCGTGATGTGGAAGCAATAGGACCCGGGGGACAATATACGGGCAAAAAGTATCTGGAATATCTTCCCGAATCACAAAAATTTGCATGGGCGCTGTTTGATATATATCTTGACGGTGATGGAACAGGAAGACCTTTCTTCTTCCCAAAACCACTTGTTCACATAACAGAAGAATTTTATCGAACACCTGGATGGCAGGATTTTCTCAATCACATTGCTGAAGTATCTTCAAAGCGAGGCAACACATATTATGTTTTTGATCGTGGAGAAACCGCAAAAATTTCTGAATGCTGCAGACTATCATTTAAACTTGAGCAGGGCGATCTTGATGATGCACACACACCCTGGAAAATGCGTTATACGGCATTGCAGAATGTTACCATTAATCTTCCCCGTGCTGCCTATTTTGCAAAAGGCAATGACGAACTACTCCTCAAGAAAATTGACGAATTACTGAACTACTCAGTACAGGCACATATCCAGAAAAAACAATTCATTGAAAAACTGGTAAATTTGAAAGACGACGGTCCTCTCGCATTATTAACCATGGAACAGGATGGTGAACCTTACCTTCGCCTTTATCGTGCCACATATCTGATTGGTCTTTTAGGACTGAATGAACTCGTCCAGTTCCATACGGGCAAACAAATGCACGAAGATGAAGAAAGTTTGAAATTTGGACTCAAAGTGCTTTCCTATATGTATTTGAAGGTGAAAGAATTGTCAAAAAAATACGGTATGCGCTTTGTAATGGAACAAACCCCGGCAGAATCTGCTGCCCACAGAATGGCACGCCTTGACCTTGAGCACTTTCCTAAAGAAGCCCTTTCGGTTGTGAAAGGGGATGTAAAAACGAATGCGGTCTATTATACAAACTCTACTTACCTGAATGTCGGCATTCCTATTGATCCAGTAGAGCGGGTAAGAATTGAAGGAAAATTCCATGATCTAATTGAAGCCGGTGCCTTGACCCATGTCTGGCTTGGCGAGGCTCAACCATCACCAGAGTCAATAGCCAATTTTGTTATCAAAACATTCCATCATTCGCGGAATGCTCAGATTGCATTCTCTCCAGAATTTACAACCTGCAACACCTGTTTTCGTACTACCCGTGGGCTTAAACAAACCTGTCCGATGTGCGGAAGCAACAAAATTGACCACATTACCAGGGTAACGGGCTATTTCAGTAAGGTTTCTGGATGGAATAAAGGAAAGAAAGCCGAACTAAAAGACCGGTATCGTTCAAGACTGTAACAAACTACTGATTGTTTGTCTGACTTTTGATAAGTTCGTTAGCAATTAACAAAACTGCGCTTACTGTTACAAAGGCATCAGCAAGGTTATAAGTGAACCATCTGATATTACCAACGCCCATATCAATGAAATCAATTACATAATGTAACCGGACACGGTCAAAAACATTGCCCAGTGCACCACCAACAATTAAACCAAAAAGAACTGTTCTGAATTTTGTATTCTGTCGAACACCGAGGTAGGTGAACAGAACAATCCCTGCAATATGCAAAAAATAATAAAGAAATTTTGGACCGAATGAAAGGCTGAAAACGCCATACGGATTATAAGCCACCTTAAATCTCAATAGCGACCCTATGACTTCAAATGGCGGATCGAATGGTGAAAGATAGTGAACTACAAGTATTTTGCTCAGTTGATCCGCAAAAAGGGCGACAAAGACTGGAATCAGAAAATTTCTTAGATTACTAACTTTTCGTACACTTAATGCAGATTCTGGCATAAGGAATTATTTCAAGACGCTTTTTTTCAATAGGTTTGCCGCACTTTTCACAGATTCCATAACGCCCTTCACGAATTTTTCTTAAAGCATGGTCAATGCTGAAAAGGGTTTCCTTTTGTCGGGAAAGATTGAGCGAAGAAAACTCTCGTTTCTCAGTCTCTGTCCCCTGATCTGCCATGTGGTTAGCATAGGCAGAAAGGTCACCAGAAGCGTCTGTCTGCGTTGTCGCAAGCTGCCCACTATCATAGTTTATGCCCTTCATGATTTTTTCTCTTTCCTGTATGAGTTTCTTTTCAAATTCTTTCAATTCAGTTTTCTTAAATTTATTTTTCATCCTTTTTTCTCCTTTAACATGTTCAAATATGCCTTTGCTTTGATATTGGTGGGATCAACTTTAAGAACATCTTCCCATTCTCTTCTCGCATGCTCAAGTTTTCGTTCCTGATAATAACACAAACCAAGCAGAACCTTTGCCTCAAGATATCTCTTGTTGCGGTTCAAAATATCCTGAAGTAATTTCTCAGCAGCCTTATAATCACCAAGCTGGGTATGAGTCTTTGCCAGTTTCAGTTTGATATCAAGAAAAGTTGGGCTCACTTCAATGGCGCGCTGATATTCATCCCGTGCCTTTTTATATTCCTGTAATTCATAGTATGTATCTCCAAGTTGCATATAGGTGTTGGCGAGCTTTGTCTTCAACTGAGGAGAAAACCCTTTTTCTTTTGTCTCAAGAGCAGCGGCTTTTTCAAACGACTTTATCGCCTCATCAAACTGACACTGTTCATTATATACAATCGCCATATTTACATATGCTTCAATATAATCAGGATTCAATTCTATCGCCTTTTTGAAACTATCAACTGCAGATTTGTAATTTCCTGCGAGCGAATAAGCAAGACCCAGCGCATTGTGGACATCAGGATAATCAGGATAAGCAGACGCAACCTTGCGCAGTCCATCAATCGCTTCCCGCACCAAACCTTTTTCGTATGCCTGAAGGGCTTCATTATAGATTTTTGCCGTCGCCTGATCCATGATGAATTATACCCATAATAATTTGTTTGTCAACAATAATGCGAAAATCAATGAATTAAAGGAATTTAACAACAACATGATGATTACATAAAGGTCTGAAGAATATCCATCCGGTCATAAATGGAATAGTACCATGGCGGTATGTCAAGCATCGTGTAGGCACCATATTTCTTTTCCTGATTCAGTCTGTAGCAAGCACGACAGCAAGCAAGAAGAATGTGTGCTGTTGCTGATGGATTACTTCCCCAGTCACAGCGATACTCAATAAATGCTTTATTTTGATTATCAAGCCTTCCGTTTAGAATAACTGAACCGCGGTGGGCAAGATTGTTATGCTGCCGCTGCATTGTTTCCCGTGATACAAAAACTACTTTTGTGTCATAGTCAGAGAAATAATATGGCATACTTTTAACCGCTTTTGTTATATCCTTTTTATCGGCGTCTGGATGTGCCACAATATAGACAATTCTCTTATGCATTCTTCTTGGATTCGGAACAGGATTTTTACCCTGCCGCACTTTGTCCAGAGTTGTTTTGATTGGTATTGTATAAGAACGGGCGTCCAGCACTCCAGGGATTTGCCGCACTGCATCTGAATGTCCCTGACTCAACCCTGGTCCCCAGAATGAATAAAGTTTGCTTTCAGGTACAAATGCCTTCGCCAGCAATCTCTCAAAAGAAAAAATTCCTGGATCCCACCCTGCTGAGATTATTGAGGTATGACGGTAAAACTGTGCCACTCTATTCATTCGGTTATAGTAATCCACAATCCGCTTGTGAGTATCAAAACTATCAACCGTGTTGAAAAACTGGGCGAAGTACATGCCCTGCCCCTGTGAGTAAGAATTATCCACTCTAATTTTTTCGGTTTTTTCACTACCCTCGATTCCGAAAATATCTTGTTTTGAACCACCACAAAGAATCGCCACATCGGCAAGCACCTCAAAGTCTTCACATGAAAAAACTGGAATATTCCGGACACACTTCTTCACCTCTTCAGGTCTTCTGGTAATAATCTCGGTGAGTACCATATCATGATTCCGGGTAATGGCATCTTTCACCCCTTTACCAAGATTGCCATAACCTATGATTGCAACTCGTATCTTACGATTGTTAACCATTCTACTCCTTTCTAACTAATCCTCTGATTATTTTGTATGCCCTCTTCCGATCCTGGGATTCAACAAACAACATTATGTCGGTATGGACTGTTAATAATTCCCATATATTGATTTTGGCTCGTGCAATGGGAGCAACAATGTTTTCTATAGCACCAGGTTCATTGATAAAACTCAAACTCCGGACGACAATGCGGGCAATATTGTTTTTCATGTTCAGTGCCTTCAGATTTTTAAAGTGGGTAATCAGTGGCGACAATAACCGATATGCAGCTTCTGCATTCTTCTGCAAAACATATATTGCCAGCAAATTGTCAGATATCGTTATCGCATTTATTGTAATCTTCTTCTGCGCAAGAATCATTGCAATCTGGCTGAGAATACCTGGTGTTTCTGGAATTTTTTCGCCAATGAAAGTAAGTACACCATAATCAATTTCCGAAGAGACAATTGAAATAGTTTTATCAAAAGAGACTTGCGTGCCTGAATCATCAGAAATTTTGCCATTGTCCGGGATCACCCGCAATTTTGGTAAATTTTTGCGATGTTTCAACGATATTGGATTTAACACCTGGGCACCGGACGCTGCAAGTGCACCGAGTTCAGCCCAGGATAGTCTTTTAATCATTTTGGTGTCGGATACAATCTTTGGGTCCATGCTTAAAATGCCTCCTACATCTTTTATAAGTACCAATTCTGATGATTTGAGTAATTCTGCTATTAACAAGGCAGAAATATCACTACCCCCCCTGCCCAGTGTCATGGTGTGTCCATCCTCATCTTGAGCCACAAATCCCGGGATGATAATAATAGTATCTTTCTTGAGCAGGGGCAGGATGTATTTGTGGGCTATCTTTTTGGATTTTGAGAGAACTGTAAAATCCCTTTTCTCATTTATCTTTTGTTGGCTCAACTGTGTTTTTGACTTTAAAGCGATATGGATGGGCCACTCTGACATACCTGGTAGTATTGTCTTTGCATCTTTACCCAGGTACTTGAAAACCGATTCAAAAATTATGGCAGATTGAATCTCACCCATACCCACGAATTTTTCAAAATTGTAAAAATCAAGCCGGGGAATTGCCTTTGTGTACATTCTTATCAATTCATCAGTCTGTCCCTTTATTGCAGAAGTAACAAGACAAATCTTTGAATCGTGAAATTTTAGAATCACCCGGGCAATCTTCAAAAAATCATGCGGATCAGCAAGTACTGAGCCACCTACTTTAAAAACCCTGATATTGTTCATCTTCAATTAACCTCCTTAATGCCTGTTTTTTTCTTATCACTTTTAACTGACCATTGATTATTAAATATTCAGCTGGCAAAGGCCTTCCGTTGTAGTTTGAACCCATAGTCCTTGTATAGGCACCGCAGTTTCTAATTAGCAGATATTCTCCAATATCTAAGTCCGGCAAATAGTAACATCCGAACTCATCCGCATTCTCACAGAGCGGACCGGTAACACGCACCTTCATTTTCTTGCTGGAGTTTTTTGATAAAGGTTCAATATGGTGATAGGCACCATAAAGTGCTGGTCTGGGATTTTCGGTCATGCCTGCATCAATCATGTATAGTGGTGTACCGTTTCTTTTCTTCTTATCAATCAGACGGGTAAGAATATAACCAGCATTCGCGACAAAAAATCTTCCAGGTTCAAGCATTATTTCAACACCAAGTTCATCTTTGATTGAATGATAGGTTTCTACAATGGGTCTGAAATTCAGCGGACTTTCATCAGGATGATAGGGAACACCAAATCCTCCTCCCAGATTTACATATTCAATGTTAAAACAGTTATCTCTGAGAAACCTGATTGTCTGCCTGACCTTCTTGATTGCCCGAATAAATGGCTCTGGAGATAGTATCTGTGAACCAATATGACAATGGACACCAATCAGATTTGCGTATTTGAATTTCCTTATCACTGAGATACCATTTTTAAGCTCAACCATTGTCATTCCGAATTTACTGAATCCGGACCCTGTTGACAGATGGGGGTGAGTTTTCGGAAATATGCTCGGGTTTATGCGGGCAAAAATCTTTATCAATTTTCGCTTTTGCCGCGCTACAGACTCAAGAAGCATTGCCTGGGCAGTACTTTCAAAATTGAAAGTTACGACACCACTATCAATGGCATAGACGATTTCTTCAAGACTCCGTGCAACATTGTTATAGAGAATCTCCTCAGGTTTAAAACCAGCCTTTAGACAGATAAAAATCTCACCCGGTGAAACCACTTCAGCACCAACACCTTGTGCTTTGATCGTTTTTAAAATCCAGATATTTGTATTTGCCTTTACTGCAAAATACAACTGCGCCAATCCAAGAAAGTGTTTCTTAAGCACTGCTATGTTATTCAGCAAAGTCTTTAACTCATAAACATAGCAGGGTGTTTCCAACAAACCCTTGCGTGCGGCATCACGCAATATATCCAGATCCTGCTTTTGCATTATACCCCCTGTTAGAAAAGCATTTCAAATAAATAATAAATAAAACAAAAAAGCCCACCTCAGGTGGGCTTATCGTTCACAGACCAATATGCTATGGGAACGAAAAGCCCATTCTCCTATCGTGCTTCTTCATCCAGAACTTTCTAATAATATTTGGCATGGCGTAGTATATACAACACCGACAAAAAGTCAAGAGGTAGATTGATTTTCAAAGACAACCTTGCCCTGCAGTTTGATTTAGTCCTGGAAAAGCCTGATTTTGATAGCAGACCGCTCTGATATTTTATATATTTCTCATTGACATAGGTTTGATTTTCTGTAGAATTGGTCATGCGTAGCATAATATTTTTGCTCTCTTTTGTTGCCCTGCTCAGTGCCCGTGAATGGACCGTAATGGTTTATATGGCAGCGGATAACTCGCTTGCGGCAATGGCAGATTCAGACCTCATTGAGATGCAATCAGTCGGATCAAATGACAATCTCGCGATCATCGCACAGGTGGATAAACCCTATGTTGGTGCAAACCGTTATTATGTAGGAAAGGATACACTTTACAACATAGCAAGTCTCGGAATAATTGACATGTGTGACTGGCGAACCCTCAGTGATTTTCTCCAATGGAGCGTGAGGTATCTGCCCGCAAAGAAATATCTTCTGATTCTCTGGGATCACGGCACTGGCTGGACACTGGCACCCAGACGTACCTTTGGCAGTGACTGGTCTTCGGGCACAGAAATGAGTATTGCTAATGGTGACCTCAATCGAGCACTTAAGGGCTTACTTGAGGTGACAGGCAACAAACTGAATATCATTGCTTTTGATGCCTGCAACATGCAACAAATTGAGATAGCATATCAGATAAGAAATTATGCAAAACTCTGTCTCGCACCTCAAACAGTCTGGCCTATAAGCGGTTTTCCTTATGAGAACATCCTGCATATCTTCAATCAGAATCCTGGAATCAGTGATGTTGAACTAACAAAAGAGATTGTTAAAAAATGCCTGGAATATTATTCAGCAAACATGAGCTCAGCAATATCAGCAGTAAATCTTGAGAAAATCAATGATTTCACGAACCAGCTCAATAATTACCTGACAGATATTATGCAACATAATCCAGAGCCGGGAATTAAAAATTTGAGAAATCAAGTCCAGACAATCTCACTAATCAATCCTAATCCAAAACCAGAAGACGACTATATTGACCTCGGTGATTTTCTGCAGCTTCTACAAGCATATGCGCCAACAAAAAAGATTAACGAACTAAATGGACTTTATGCCAAACTGGTAGTCGCAACTGAATCCTGGGGTGCAGGTCTTTCACGCCTGTCTGGTATCACAACCTGGTTTCCAGACAGATATATTGACTTCAAGAACATTGTGGATAGATATCTTCAACTGGATTACTATATTTCACACTGGGTTAACTTTCTCAACTGGTTCTATGACCAGGATGACACAAAACCAACGAATGTTCAGGTCAGTGCCACCACTGCGGGAAAAAACAATGATTTCCGATTATCCTGGACATCATCATTTGATCTTGCACCTATTACCTATCACATAATTGAATGCATTGACACGAATGCCATATTTGTGAATGCCTGTGAAGATTCCTCAAACTGGTTATTTAATGGATTCTCACTGGTTATGAATTTTTCTTTCAGCGGTGCCGGTAGCTTTTTCTCAGGAAATAGCAGCAATCTGAAAAACTCACTGACCACAAAAACAAACTTTGAAATCAGTGAGTTTGGACTATTTGATTGCTACATATACTACAATACAGAAGATATGACGGATTCTCTTATTATTGAATATAGCACTAAAAGATTTGTATTTTATGGACGTTCAAAAGACTGGCAGCATTGCAGGCTTGTATTCCCACCAGGCAATGGTCCAATAAGAATTCTCTATCATTCTAACGAAAGCATAAACAATGGTGGCGCTTACATTGATGAAATCAAACTCTACAATCTCGTTTCAGGTAGGTTTATCCGCACTTATTATTCTGACACCACACTTTATGTATACAATAAACTAAAAGGTAGTTACTTTTATGGTGTTTTATCCCAGGACAGCCATGGCAATCAGAGCGACCTTTCAAATCTAATTGCCGTCGATGTGCAAAACCTCGCTCTACCCTATTCAGTACCCAATCCGTTCCAAGATAACTGTGTAATTTACCTTGATCTTCTTGAAGGTGCAAATCCGATGGTCTACATATATTCGGCGGCAGGAAGACTTATCAAGAAATTCTCCTCATCATCCATAGTTGATAAGAAAATCTTCTGGGATGGAAAGGACGAGAGCAACAGAGATGTTGGCTCAGGTTTATATTTTGTCGTTGTCAAAGACCATAATTTTACAAAAATTGGGAAGATTGCGAGGCAAAGGTGAAAAATCTTGTTATCATTGCTAATGGCGGTGCTGGCGGAATAAATTTTCCACAGCGCCGCGCCGAGGGTTTGAAGAAAGCAGTAGAAACAGGCTATGAAATTCTGGAAAAAGGTGGCTCCAGTATTGATGCCGTAGAAAAAGCAATCATGATTCTTGAGGATACTTCAGTCTTTAATGCCGGGACAGGTTCTGTATTCAGCCTGACCGGTGATGTTGAAATGGATGCCTCAATAATGACTGCAGATGAAAAATTTGGCGCAGTTGGTGCGATAAAAAATGTCCGCCATCCAATTCATGTTGCACGCCTGGTTATGGAAAGAACCGACCATCTATTACTATGCGGTGACGGCGCCATTAGATTTGCCAGACTCTGTGGTATTAAATACTATAATCCGAAGACAAAAGAAAAAGAAAGAATGTGGATTAGAGCAAGAGCAATGCTGAACAGTGATTACTTTCCAAAACTCAAAAAGTTACGAGAACTCTACGAAACTGTCGGCGTCGTAGCAATGGATAAGAATGGTTTGATAGCAGTAGGGACATCAACCGGTGGTATATCTTTACACCTGCCGGGCAGAGTGGGTGATACACCTATAATCGGTGCGGGAACCTATGCAAACAAATATGGTGGGGTATCAGCAACAGGTCATGGAGAAATGATTATGAAAACCCTGCTTGCATATCGTACTGTGGCACTGATGGAAAAATATTCTGCTCCTGTAGCCGGGAAAATGGCGATTGACTATGCAACGCGTCACAAGTGCAGGGCAGGCCTAATCGGTATTGATAGAAAAGGAAGAATTCTCTGTATAAATAACACTGAAGCAATGTCCTGGTGCTACATTAAAGATGGAGAAATGAAGGTCTTCCGATATTAAGAGAGTTTCCTAAAGCAGTTTCAATTTTCGCTTTATGGCGTTCGTCGGACAAACTTCAAAACAACAGTAACATTTAATGCATCTCTTACCATCAATTGCAAAATGAACAATTGCCTTAGCCGGACAAACATTTTCGCAGGCGCGGCATCTATTACATATATTCTGATTGATGTATGGCACCCTGCCTTCCTGCAATTTTGCAAAAATACGGCTGGCAACACCAGCAAAGATATTTCTTAAAAACAAACCCGGTGGCAAAGCAAAGTTCTTGATTGGTTCTGGATCACCATGAATTTCTATCTGATCCGGGTCAAATAACTTATCTTTGATGCCAATCTTTAATAGTGGATTGTTTGCTGGATCAAGGCCACTCATTAAAGAACATACATATTCAACTGACCATACATCATTGCTGTAGATTATCTTTCCTGGTTTGAAATATCTGCCATGTGCGTCACGCACATTCAAGGCATCAACAATTATCAAGTCAGGTTTTCTAATACTACAAATCTCAATCAATAATCTGCAGAATTCTTCCAGCGAACTGCACCGGTAGTGAAGATTTGGCTTCAGCGCTCCCGGGATAATGCCAAACTGATTTTTTATTGCGGTACTCAGTATCGTTAACTCGTGCGTCTTGAATTTTGGTAATGAAACAAGGATATTGGCATCCAGAATATCCCTTGAAACATGTATTTCTTTCACGCTCCTGTGGTTCAACCTGATGCGTTTCACATAACGACCAATATTCCTGAACCGGCCAAAACTTGCTTTCAGAAATCCACACTGCTCAGCAACTTTAATTTCATTTACCATTTGAGGTATGGGATTATCGCCAACTTGAACCTCTGCTGATTGAGCCAGAAGATATTCAACCGTTGCACTGATAAGTGCAGGGTCAGTAATAATACAATCCATAGGTTCTGCAGCCCGTAACATGTTGGGTTTTACAAATACCCTCTGTTGCTCAAGATGGTTGAACCCAAAGGAATTGAATGCTTCTCTTATCGCATCGCTGAGATTGGAGACCTCTTTTATGTATACCCTTGCCATATTAATTTCGTAAAATGGGAATACTGGTTGTTTGAAAGCTTCTGTATATCATATAGAATTCAGATAGGTCTAACTGCTCTGGCCTCCTGGCAAGTATGTTTGCATCCAGGCAATCAGGTAGATAACCAAAATACTTGAACAGAGAGTTTTTTAACATTTTCCGCCGGTAGCGAAAAACACCCTTCACAAATTCAAAGAACCCATCATCATCATTTAAAAAGAACGGCGGCTGTCTATGTTCCAGTGATAACACCATTGAGCTGACCTTTGGTGCAGGTGTGAAGTATTTGGGGGAAATATTGAATCCCTTTGAAACATTGAAATAGTAGCCCACATAACATGATAATGAACTGTAGTATGATGAATTCGGTTTTGCCAGAACTCTATTGCCATACTCTTTCTGTATAGTAAGGACTGCGCGAAGATAATTCTGTCGTTCCCTGACGAGTTTTTCAATTATCTTTGTCGTGATTGAATACGGGATATTGCCGACAATTATTGATCCGGCATAATTTGTCATATCAAGTTGCAGAAAATCGGCATGGATAACCTCTGTTTTTGGAATTTTTCTACTTAACAATGCACCAACGCAGCGTGTATCAATCTCAATCGCATAGACACGGCGTGCCTTCCTTGCCAGTTCCCGTGTCAACATACCCTTACCCGCACCAATCTCAACAACAATTTTATCATCAACCCCGGCAAAACCTGCAATTTTGCGTGCAATGTGTATGTTGTTCAAAAAATGCTGACCGAGTCTCTTACCGTGCATTGTCCTGAAAAGATTTCATTTGCCAATCAAAAACAGATTCCGGGCATTCTGATCGGTGATTAACTCTATCTCATCCCTGCCTATGTTCTTCAGTGATACTGCAAGATTTACAACATCAACCATGAATGCTGGTTCATTCCTCTGCCCGCGATAGTTAATCGGTGTCAGAAATGGCGCATCAGTCTCAAACACAATAGAACTCAATGGTATCAATTTGAAGACCTCGCGGACTTTTTGAGAAAAAGTGAGAGTACCACCAAATCCCAGATAGAATCCCAGGTCAATAATCCTCTTTGCCTGTTCATAGGTTCCACTATAGCAGTGAAACACACCGCGATGATAGTTCTCTTCCTGCAAAATTCTTATTGCATCATCCAGAGCATTCCTTGTATGAATAATCAGGGGGAGATTGTTTTTTCTCGCAATACTAATGTGTTCACGAAATAGTGACTGCTGGGCGTCTCTGGGAGAAAAATTGCGATAGTAGTCAAGTCCGGTCTCACCTATTGCAACAACCCGGTTTTGTTTGCACAGTTGGTCAATTCTGGTGACATGCGCAAGCAGTTTATCAGCAATCTCATTAGGATGAATACCAATTGCCGGTAAGATATTTTCATACTTCTTACCCATTTCAATGGTAAGAATGCTGGTTTCAATGTCATAACCAATATTGATGATGGTTTCAACACCCGTCAAACGGGCATGTTCAATAACCTGGTCTAAGTCCCTCTTGAATTGGGGATCAATTAAATGACAATGGGTATCAATCACTTCACAATTGCACCAGAAGAAATGGGTTTGTCTGTTGACAACAAAACCAGCCCATTCTCATCCTGTGCTGCAAGTAGCATACCTTCAGAAAGCACACCCTTCAATGTAACTGGTTTCAAATTGGTTACTACGATGATCAATTTTCCCACGAGTTCTTCAGGGCTATAATATTTACCGATACCCGCAACAATCTGTTTCTTTTTATCGCCTATTTCAATCTCACAGACAACAAGGTGTTTGCTACCCTCAACAGGTTTTGCGGATACGATCTTTGCTGTACGCAATTCTAAATTATTAAACTCCTCAATGCTGATTTCCTTTCGTTTCAATTTTGAAATCTGGATTTCAATGGTTTGGTCGTCAAACTTTTTGAAAAGAATTTCACTTTTGCCTATCACTGTGGGAACAAACGGTGTACCGATATTATCCCAGGTCTGCTCGGGAAGATTGACCATCTTCTTCAATTTCTGGGCAGTAAAAGGCAAAAATGGTTCTATAAGTACACTCAGGGCTGTGACAATCTTCATACAAATATACATTGTCCTCTCACAAATTAAGGGACTGGTCTTTCTCGTTATCCAGGGTGCTTCTTTGTCAAAATAGCGATTGCCTTCCTGGGCAATCTTCATGACTTCCTGCAGTGCATTTTTGAATTCAAAATTCTCAATCTTCTCACCAATACTTGCTGGTGCATTTTTTAATATCTCAAGTATCCTGTTCTCATTTTCGGTAAATGCCGACGCCGAAGGAACATTTGAATTGTAGTATTTTTCAATGAAGGTCAAAGTCCGGTTAATATAATTACCCAGAATATCAGCCAGTTCATTATTATGCCAGGATTGGAAATCACGCCAGGTAAAATCAGCATCCCTGGCTTCAGGAAGATTTCTTGCAAGTGCATACCGGAGTGAATCAGCAGGAAATTCTTTGAGATATTCTGGCAACCAGATTGCATAACCCCTTGAAGTTGATAATTTCTCACCCTCAAGATTCAAAAACTGATTAGCCGGAATTTCGGATGGTAGAACATAATCACCATATGCCATGAGCATTGCTGGCCAGATAAGTGCGTGGAAGACAATGTTATCCTTACCAATAAAATGAACAAGTTTTGTCTGTGAATCCAGCCAGTAATTCTTCCACAGATCAGGTTCACCCTTTTTTATAGCCCATTCCATTGTTGATGAAACATAACCAATTGGTGCATCAAACCAGACATACAACACCTTACCCTTTGCTTCCTCAAGAGGAACTGGCACACCCCATGACATATCCCTGGTTATTGGTCTATCTTCCAAACCCTCTTTCAACCATCCATTGACAAATGTTAGAACTGTTTCTCTCCAGTGCTTCTTCCCTTCAATCCACTGTGCAAGTCGGTCCTGAAACTGCGAAAGTCTGAAATACCAGTGTTTCGTTTTCTGTTTTACTGGTTTTTCACCGCAGACAAGACATCTGGGGTCAATTAACTGGAATGGCTCAAGCCAGCGACCACAGGTTTCACACTGGTCGCCCCTGGCACCGTCAACTCCACACCGTGGACATTTACCGACGACATATCTATCAGGCAGAAAACGACGGCATTTAGGACAGTAAAACTGCTCTGTTTCTTTTTCATATATATATCCTTTTTTATAGATCTGAAGGAAGAAATCCTGTGCCAGTCTGTAATGTAAAGGCAGGGTTGTCCGTGAAAAATTATCAAAGGAAATACCAAAATCAAAAAATGATTTTTTGATAGATTCATGATAAAGATCCACTATTTCCTGTGGAGTTTTTTTCTGCTGGTCAGCAAGCACAGTTATTGGCACACCATGCTCATCAGTTCCGCAAATGTGTATTACATCCCGACCCTTGAGTCGCTGGTAACGAACATAGATGTCAGCAGGAAGATAGGCACCTGCCAGATGGCCAAGATGAATATCACCATTCGCATACGGTAAGGCACTTGTTACAAGTATTTTCATAGGCAATTATAAACAAAGTCTGGACATTGTCAATACAATAGTGAACCAGAACCTGTTTTTGCGCTCAAGAGAGAATGTTATCTGAAAATACTTCTAAGTTTTGTAGTATATTGAATTTATTTTTCTGCTGGTAAAACCGCGACTATTCTCTTGCCACCCTTTGTCCAGCCAAATTTTATGCGACCGGATCTGAGAGCATACAGGGTATAATCTTTACCCATTCCAACATTCAACCCAGGATGAATGGTTGTTCCCCTTTGTCTTACGATAATAGTCCCGGTATTTACAGTTTGACCATCAAATCTCTTCACACCAAGACGTTTACCTGCTGAATCACGACCATTTTTTGCTGAACCAGTACCTTTTTTATGTGCCATTCTACCTCCTGTTGTTATTTAAGAAATAAACCATAAAATATGGCTCCTCTAAAATCATCGGGCATTTTCTCGTGTTATTTCGGTTATTTCAATCTCGCTGTATTCCTGTCTGTGTCCTTTTTTACGCCGATAGTTCTCCCGGCGAATAAACTTAAAAACCACTACCTTTGGAAGTTTGCCCGTCTTCTTTACGACCCCCTTAACCACAACTCCGTCAATATATGGTTTACCCACCAAAACACCATTATCGTCCTTTATCATCAAAACCTTATCAAATTTAATTTGCTTTCCAGATTCCGCCACTATTGCAGGAACAATTATCTTATCTCCCTTTGACACGACATACTGATGATTATTGGTTTTTATAACTGCAAACATTATTTGCTCCCTGGTTCTTCAGGAATCACTGGTGAAACCCCACCTTCAGGCACAGGGCCGACAGGTGCAACCGGCACCTCAGTCTCCAGTCCCCTTTCCACAGCGGTCTTTGAGACCGGTCTTCGCGAAAGCAGAACCAGAAATAGTGAAGTCAGAAAAAAACCAATCGCCAGTCCTGAAGTAAGTTTTATAAAAAATGGAGTGGCGCCCTTGCCACCAAAAAGTGAATCACTGCCACCGCCACCACCAAAAACACTTGACATCCCAGCACCTCTTGATTGCTGGAGTAAGACCACAATTATCAATAGTACGCAAATAAGCACATGTAAGGCAAATATTATTCCGTACATCTCAAATCTCCTTCGTTTAACATTAACTCTTATTATATACGATTTTTCTCCTGTGTCAACAACTATTGTTTGCTTTCTTCTGCAAAAGTTTTTTTAGAATATAGCCGGTCATTACACTATTCAGGTGTTCAAAATCAGCACAGCCAACGAGATCCTGTGCCTTTATTTCAGTAAGATAACATGCCTCACTGTCCATATGTTTCTTTTCAACCTTAATTGGATATTCCGTATCAAAAGTAATCATGAATTCCTTCAAAGGAACATTAAAAACTCCCTTTTCTGAATACTCACTGATTAAATTTTCAATATCACGGCGATTATGCGAAAGACGTTCTATCTCCTTTTCTATTTCACCACGAGCCATGGTTATCTTGCCGAAAAAGAATTGAAGCTCGGCAGGATTCTCAATATCCTTTAATCTTTCACCACCTTTCTTGAGTGCACCTTCAAGTATATTAATCGCCTTCTGGATTTTGTCCTGTGCTTCTAACAGACATGTTAAATAAGCCTCTACAATTTGAAAAGAGGGCATTTTCTCAAGATTATCATAGAACAACTGTCCGAATGGTTTGCAAAAAGGACCCTTCTCCTTATCTTCCATGTCATCAAAAAGCATTAAGTCCCCCTGGTTAATGCGAATAGTTATTTTTCTATTGCTTTTGCGTAACTAACCGCAATCCTGCCCAATCTTCTATAACCTGCCTTTAAATACCATTTTCTCATCCAAAGAGAAAACACTTTTTTGACTTCATCCGGCATCTGATCAAACTCAGCCTTTGCCATATCTGCTGCCTCGTCCATACCTTCAAATAGTGACTTATTGGATTTCTCGTCAACCATTTTTGCCTCCTATATAATCTATATTTTATATATATATATCATTATGTCAATATTGGATTTTCAGCAGGATGAACCCGCCAAGGTTTGAATAATCAAATTCCAATAAATTATTGACATATATTTTTTTTGAATTATAATAAAAACTATGAAAAAGATTTACCTTGATTATGCTGCCACAACACCGACACATCCGGAAGTGTTTGAAGCAATGAAATCATATTTTGAAGAAAAGTTTGCCAATCCATCAAGTATTCACTCGCTGGGACTTGAAGCCAGAGAGGCAGTGGAAAATTCAAGAAAAACTATCGCAGAAATAATCGGCGCATCACCTGAGGAAATAGTTTTTACTTCTGGCGGAAGCGAATCAGATAATACCGCGATAAAGGGCGTTGCCTGTGCAATGGCGCAAAAAGGCAACCACCTGATTACAACAAAAATAGAACACCATGCTGTCCTTGAACCAATGATTTTCTTGCAAAAACACGGGTATGAAGTAACATTTTTGCCCGTAGACAAGCACGGAGTCGTTGACCCTGATGAGGTGAAAAAGGCAATCACACCGAAGACCATTCTTGTATCAATTATGCACGCAAACAATGAGATAGGAACAATTGAACCCATTCAGGATATTTCCAGGATATGCAGGGAAAAAGGTGTATATTTACACAGTGATGCTGTTCAATCTTTCGGTGCAATTGATACAAATGTTCAAAATCTCGGTGTAGACCTGTTATCTCTGTCTGCACATAAATTCTACGGTCCCAAGGGAGTCGGAATATTGTATATAAGGAAAGGCACGCGGATTGAACCATTGATCCACGGTGGAGCTCAGGAATGGGGTAAACGGTCTTCAACGCATAATGTAGCAGGTATTGTTGGCATGGCATGCGCTGCGAGACTCGCTATGACGGAAATGCTAGAAAGGGTTTGTCATGTCAGAAAACTGCGTGATCGCCTTGTTGAATTTGTCATGAAAAACATTGAAGACACCAGATATAATGGTCATCCCACGCAGAGACTACCGAATAACAGTCATTTCATTTTTCGGTTCATTGAAGGCGAGGCTTTGCTGGTAAAACTGGATGAGATTGGTATTGAGGTTGCTACGGGTTCTGCTTGTTCATCTGGTTCACTTGAACCATCACATGTACTCTCTGCCATTGGTGTCCCAATTGAAGATGCGCGCGGTTCAATCAGAATTACAATGGGCAGATTTACCACTGAGCAGGATATTGATTATGTTTGTGAACATTTACCAAGAATTGTAAAAGAATTAAGAGCAATATCACCACTATCAAGAAAATAATATATCAAAATTGACAATTTCCGATGAAAGTACTCGTTGCTCTGAGCGGTGGTGTTGATTCGTCAACGACCGCATTGATTCTAAAAGAAAAAGGATATGAAATCATGGGTGCAACTATGATATTTCAGAATGTTAATGAAGAAGATATTTCATTTGCAAAGAAGGCATGTGAAAAACTAAATATCAAGTATGAAACATTTGACTTCAGTGATTTCTACCAAAGGCATATCATTGAAAATTTTGTCAAGGAATATCAGCAGGGCAGAACTCCAAATCCATGTGTCATCTGCAATGAAATTGTCAAATTCGGAATTTTCCTCAAACAGGCAACTGAAATGGGGTTTGATTATGTCGCCACAGGGCACTATGCAGGTATTGAAAAGAAAAATGGTAAATATTTGCTCAAACGCGGCATAGACAAAAACGAGCAATCATATTTCCTGTACCGCCTAAGCCAGAGACAGTTATCAAAAATCCTGCTGCCACTGGGTGAATGTACCAAAGATAGAGTCAGGGCTTTGGCAAAGAAGGCAGGCTTGCCCACTGCTCAGAGAAAGAAAAGCCAGGATGTTTGTTTTCTATCAGGCAATTATCAGGATTTTTTAGAAAAATACCTTCCTGAGAAGCCGGGTCCAATCTATGACATAGCCGGTAAAAAGATCGGTGAACACTCAGGGATATATAGATTTACCTGTGGTCAGCGTAGAGGAATTGGAATAAGTGACAGAACACCATACTATGTTGTAAGAATTGATGCCCGACAAAATGCTATCTATGTCGGGAAAAAGAAAGATGTTTATAAAAAGTCATTAGTTGCCCGCAATGTGAATTGGATTTATCCATTTGAGTTTGATAACCCAATGCAGGTTCTGGCAAAACCGAGATACTTTGCGCAGCCCTCACCAGCAATTGTCTATCCAGATAAAGACCGCATCCGGGTAGATTTTGAAAAACCGCAATGGGCATTGACACCAGGACAGTCAGTTGTTTTCTATAAAGATGATATTGTGCTGGGTGGTGGGATAATTGAAGAAGTTATTGATTAGCCATCAATTGTGAGGTAATAAACCTTTCCTGAGTTTTGACAACATTTCCTGTGTCTTTTTGTGACCCGGTTTTTCCTGTAGAACCCTTTTATAGCAATACTCTGCCTTTTCAAATGCACCTGTGAAATGATAGATCAAAGCCAGTCGGAAATAGATTTCACCGCGATTATAATCTGCCTTTTTTAATGCATTAAGATAAAGTATCTCTGCGGTCTGAAAATCCAATTTGACCGAAGCATAAAATGCCATGCGCAAAATCCCTGTTGGATAACAAGTACTCTTGACCAATCCTTCAAAGAAGAGAGCGGTCAGCGATTTAGTGGGGCTTGTTAGAATTTGCCAAGCTTCATTATCAGAAATGGTGGTATCAACAAGAATTTGCTTGAGTGCTGACAGCAAACTGATTGATTGCAGTTCGGGTTTATAATCATTACGGGCATATATGATAGATGTCTCATCCCAGTATATGATTCGCCAGTCAGAATTATTTTCCAGGTCAATGTCCCAGTATAATGCTTCGGGATATGAGTAATCAAAGAAAATGACTACGGGATTATATTTTGCAATGAGTTCATTGATTCCTCCGGGGCTGTGGCTTTCGTGAAATTCCCTGAAAAATTCTTCGCGCATTACTTCAAGTCTACCATCAATGAATACGGGCAGGTGTGTACTCCAGATTAACCAGCTTCCACGGTTCAGATCATTTAAGATTCTGCCGTTAATGTTATGTTTTTTCAAAAACTCACACGCTTTTATAGGATGAACCAGACTATCAAAACCAACACCAAAACTACCACCTCCACGCCTTGCATAGTAGTGGTTATTCTTGACCTGTAGCGCAAACGATACTGCAATAATCAAAATTCCAATTGCCAGTGTAAATTCCAATTTTGAGAAGAATTTCTTCAATCTATCTACTTGCTCCATTAAATCCCTTATTCCCAGGGCAACAATCTGGATTGCTATGATTGTAAACAATGGAATATTTCTCACTGCGGTCAGTGAAACATAACCAAATAGAATCAATAATAATAGTTCATGAATCTTGCGTCTGTTAAAAGTTGCAATTGATACACCGATCGAAAACAGATTGAAAATATAGTAAATATACAGTGCCAGATGATGGGTGAGCAAATAGCCCCTCAATGAAAACGGTGAAGCAAATTCGGTAATTGCATCTTTGAAAATGCTATGACTCTGGAGTCGTGTAAAGAGATAGAAGGGAAAACTCCAGCCCTTCAAAAAATACGGATTAATCAAGGTCACAATGAGTGACAGCACAGACCATTTCAACAGACCTTTGAATTGCGGTCTTTGATGAACATATGTGCTAATCAGATAACAGCCAATCGCAATAAAACCGAGAATGTATAACCCATGAAAATTGACCCAGGCAAGCATAATCATTGGTAATAGATATAACCTTTTTGACCGTCTATAAAAGTAGTCATCAAGGACCAACAAAACCAGAACAAGGAACAGGTAGGTAAAGATTTCTGGTCTTACGCCAAACCTTATTTCAATAGGCAGAATACACGCAAACAGGCTGATCGCGCATAACCACAATGGGACTGCAGACCTGCGCAGGCGATAAAAAACAAGCACGAAAAAGACAAGTAAGATTATACTGTTGAAAATAGATATCAGCCCATCGCCACCGAGCTTATACAAAAGATACAAAATTATCTGGAACATCCAGTACATTGCAATATATTCATTATTTCTAACAGTATAGGTAAAGACATCAAAATGATGGAATGATTTATTTTCCAGCATCCATTCACCGCCACGCAGATGAAAGCCTATATCCGTGTCGTATATTTTACGTAAAGAAAGTATTAGGATTAGAACAAAGATTGCAACAATTGTAATATACCAGTAATTGAACCCTTTCCTCTGGTTTACGGGCATGCCAGATTATATACAGATAGGGAATTTTGTCAAATTCAAGAAAGGACTTTTTCAGATAATGCCTATCTTGACATTAAACTCTCTCCAATTATACTCAATCCTGATGCTGATATTTCTTGTGCTATTTTTCCTGTCTGGCTTTGCTTCTTTGATTTACGAAATTGCATGGGCAAGACTGTTGAGTATTAGTTTTGGTTCTACCACGATTGCAAATACACTGGTAATTACTGCCTATATGTTGGGACTTGGTCTTGGCGGACTGGTTTTCGGTAAACTTGTTGATAAAAAGAAAAATCCAATGCAAATATTTTCTCTCTTACAAATGGGCACTGCTCTGTTTTCTTTGATACTTGTTATTCTTTTACCCAGGTTTCCATTTCTATACCGACATACTATCAATCTGATCCAGACAAATCAGCTGGTCATAAACCTTACTATTTTTTTCTGGGCATTTATCATTATCTTTATACCAGCATTTTTTATGGGCGGAACATTACCGGTAATCACCAGAGGTTATGTAACTGAACCCGAGAGAATGTGGAAAGGTATTGGATATTTATACGGTATCAATACCCTTGGTGGCGTTATTGGTGCTATTTTGGCTGGATTTTTTTTAATCCGTAACATTGGTCTGGTTTATACCCAGCTTGTTGCAATTGCCATCAATGTTTTAGTGGCAGTTTCAGCACTGGGCATCACTGTGGAATCGCCAGCAAAAGCAAAAGTTAAAGATTCAATTATCAGCAAGCATGAAGAAAAAACGAAGTCAATTGGCTTTGCACTAACAAGATATATTCCTGTTATTGCAGGAATGACGGGTTTTGCCGGGTTGGCATGTGAAATATACTGGATTCGCGCACTATCTATGTTTTTGACCAATTCAACATATTCCTTCACAATAATTCTGATTGTCTTTCTTACAGGCATTTTTCTCGGGAGCATAATCTTCACCAGAATTTCAACAAAACACAACCTCTACAATATGCTCGCACTCTGCCAGATTCTGAACGGAATGTACATAATAATAGGTTCCCTATTTCTGAATAAACTACCAGCGGTCCTTTTCGCAATGGAGAGTGTTTTAAGAATTCCACTTTTTCGCATGGTATTGCCCGCACTCATCTTATCTGTTTTTGTAATCTTTGTGCCTACGCTCTTTATGGGTATCAGCTTTCCTGCCATGTGTTCTCTGTATGGCAATGAAATAAGACACCTGGGTAATAAAATTGGCAGGGTATATTTTGCAAATACACTGGGTAGTGCACTGGGTGCTTTATTTACCGGCATTTTCTTGTTATCTTTGCTTGGTGTTATCAGGGGTCTTCTTATTACGGCATTTATCAATCTGGTCATTGGCGCACTCTTTACTATGGGTATGAAAAAGGTAATACCAAACCTGATTCTCGTTGGTTGCTCAGTAATAATTTCAATATTTGCCTTTCCGAATAGATATATCCTTCCACCATCAATCTATCATACCTTAAGTCGTGCTGATCGTGTTCTATACTACAGGGAAACAACAGAGGGAACGATTGTTGCAAGCGAAGATAGAAGAACAGGCATAAAATCATGCTATGTAAACAATAGCGCGGTTATTGGAACGACCTATGATGCAATCAAAGTGGTAAGGATGCTTGGCAATCTGCCTTTTCTGTTTAATCCTCAGGCGAAAGAGGCACTGGTAATAGGCTTTGGTGTTGGCATAACTACATCAGCAATTGCGCGTTACAATGTGAAACAGATAGACTGCGTGGAGATATGCCCTGGCTTGCGTGAAGCAGCCAGGTATTTTGCCAGTGTTAACAATAATATTTTCAATAATCCCAGAGTAAATTTTATTTCTGGAGACGGCAGGAACTTTCTGTTATTGACCAATAAACAATACGACATTATCTCCTGCGACCCAACACATCCCATACTGGGTAGTGGTAACCTATATACAAAGCAATATTTTGCCTTGTGCAGGAGTAGAATAAGAGAAAATGGGGTGGTATGTCAGTATTTACCATTTCATAAACTGAGTCCATTTGAATTCAGGTCTTTGATAAAAACTTTTGCCAGCGTGTTTCCCTATACCTCAATCTGGCTCGGTCACTCGCACGGAATACTCATTGGCACAAATTTTCCACAGATAATATCTTTTGAGCAACTAAAAGCAATCAAGGATGATTTGCTCAGTGACCCATATTTAGTGGCAGTTTCATATCTGCTTGACAGTAACGCAGTTACCAGCCTTATTACTGATGCAGCAGTCAATACTGATGATAGACCAATTCTGGAATTTTTTACTCCCACCAGTCTCAGACACGATAACTGGGAACTGAATATTAGAGCGGTATATGAAAGGCGCATTGATATTAATCAGGTCATAATCGGAATTGATGACTATGGAAAAATACAAAGATATCTTGAGGCACAGCATTATTTTATTAACGGGCTGATTTTTCAGAATCAAAGAGTTTACCATGCCATGAAAGAAGAATTCTTGAAGGCACTGGCAATCAATCCCGAGAATGATGAAATAAGGTCATTCTTAAACAATCCATGATGTGATATTGATTTTTATAATATTCTGGATATAATATTGAATGAAGGCATTGAGAATTATTTTACTATCATTGGGTGCATTGCTGGTGATTTTCGCTGCCATCTTTGCTCTGTACTTGATAAGCCATCGTCAGGGAGTAATCGTAAACAGAGAAATTCAACATGATTCAGCAAAATTTAATGTCCTGATTGCAAGTCAGGGAAGTCAGTTTAAGAACAACTTGGTGGATAGTATTGTTCAGATTCTCCAGGATAGACCAATTAGTGTAAAAATAGTGGATGTAACCAACCTGGCAGAAATCAACGAGGCAGATTGGCATGCGTTGATTCTTATTCATACTACAGAAAAATGGCAGTTACAGCCTGATGTGAAGGCATTTCTGGACCGTGCCAGGGATTTAAACAAAATAATGCTTGTTACTACTTCAGGCGATGGCAAGTGGCGGACGAAAGATTATAAGGTTGATGTTATTACATCAGCATCCGCAAGCAAAGAATTATCACCAATAACCCAAAAGATAAAAGAATGGATTGATATCCGGCTGCAATAAGGAATGTCTATGGCAGGAATAATCTTTTTTAAGACAAAAAGTCTGGAACTAATAAGAGAATTCTATATCAAGAGAATCGGAATGGAACTCTGGCTGGAGCAGGCAGATTGTATAATATTAAAGCATGGCAATCTGCTCCTTGGATTTTGTCAGCGTGAAGATGCTGATACCCAGGGCATTATTACATTTGTTTATGATAATACAGACCAGGTATACAATATGTATAAAAAATTCAGAACTGAGGCACTGGCAGAACCAGTAGTAAATGAGAAATATAATATTTATCACTTCTTCGCAAAAGATCCTGAAGGAAGACTTGTAGAATTTCAGTATTTCTTACAACCTGTTAACATTCAGTAGTTCCACTATCTCATCAGTACAATTTTTTCAATAACCGCATGTGATTGATAATTTATTTTAACAAAATAGATTCCATTTTTTAATGATTCAGGTAGCGTTATGATATTATTCTTATCCAGAACTGCACTAAAAACCATTCGTCCTGAGATGTCATAAAATAGCGCAACTTTGTAAGTTCCAGAATCAATCCTCAGTTGTCCCCTGCAGATGGTGGGCCTGATGGTAATCTCATGCATATCATTATCCTTGTTTCTTTCTTCTATGTTCAATACTGCCTGTAATGTCCGCCAGATATTCAACCTGCCCCAGCCATAGGTGTTATTCGGATATGGTGCACCATGAGAAGGACGGTCAGCATAATCAAGAATGAGGTTATAAAGCTGGGTATTTGTAAGATTGGAACCTGCATCACACAAAATAGCAACACCACCCGCAACATGGGGATTTGTCCAGGAAGTACCATTCATTGTTGCATAACCGCCATCTCTATAACTTGACCTGATATTCATGCCCGGTGCAATAATTTCTGGTTTTATCAAATTCCAGTCCCTTCTATACCAGTAGATTGTATCATTCCATGGTGGTGAATCAGGTGCTGGGCCACGGCAGGAAACGGCAGGAATAAAATCATTTGAATCGGTTGCACCACTACCAAGTACAAGTGGGTAATTGCCTGGTGCAACACATGTTCCCTGACCAGGACCACTTGAGCCAATTGACCATAGTCCAAGAATACCTATTGATTTCCAGGTCAAACACATATTCCAGTAGTGGAGGTCATATCTGCTGCTTCCCCAGGAATTTGAGACTGCACGAATATCAACACCTGAATCAGTTTTTAAATCTGCAATCCACTGCATACCCTCGTCAACCCAAGCATATTGTCCTGAACCATAGCTGTTAAATGTTTTTGCACAGATCAATTTTGCATCTGGTGCAACTCCGATATCATTGGTAAAAGGACCCAGACCATCTCCACCGCAGATTATGCCTGCAGAAAATATGCCGTGGCCATTATCATCATAAGGCTGTGTCTGTCCATTAACACAATCACGCCAGTAGCCACTGAAATTACCAGTCAGTGCAGGATGATTAAAATCACAGCCTGTATCAAGATGACCGATATAAATACCATCTCCTGTATAACCTGCATACCAGCATGAATCTGCCATAACCTTGCTAATATTCCACTCAGGCGTTCTTGAATCCGGAACTATTTCGTGAGGCAGAATTGTAATAGTTTCATTGTGAAGTATGTATTTAATATCATTTCTGTTTGTCAATTGTTTTATTATTCTTTTTGTAGCAGTAATATGCATGCCATTAAAAACCCAGAACTGCTTTATCTGTTCAACATCCTCGGACATCATATTCAAATAGTCTATCAAGTCCTTTTGACTTTTTCTTGCAATCTCCTTGAATATCTCTGCCCTTTCTTTTATGGAGAAATTTTTGACAGCATCAAATGGATATTCAGAGTTCATTACAACAATTACGGTAATTTTTTCGTTATCAGGTAGAATTTCCAATTGTGTTAATAACTCAGGACTCAGCATGACCGAAGATAAAAACAACATTAATAATCCTGTCATATCTACCTCCCTTAAATATATTATAACTACGCTCAACCAGTCGTCAAGGGGCTCATGCGAATGGGTACACACATCATTACCAGTTCA
>FWPV01001764.1_pt1 | contig 56987 bp, 49 predicted proteins | sample 2228371 | NCBI WGS metagenome assembly FWPV01 (sample SAMEA103939776, study PRJEB20133) | metagenome
GACTGCCCTTTCGGCCCAAGGATTCGAGATTGACAAGAAACGAGTTACTCTATCAGAACCCATCAAACGTCTCGGTGAATTTACAGCTTCAGTGAAGCTTCATCCGGAAGTTTCAGCCACAATAACCATTAAGGTAGTGCCTGAGGAATAATCCAAGGATGTCGCCTGATACAGGAGACAAAATAAAGCTACCTCCCCAGTTTCTTGAAGGTGAGCGAGCAATACTGGGGGGGTTGCTCCTTGACAATGACGCATTACCTAAGGTTCTTTCTGTTCTCAGTCCCGAGGATTTTTATAGGGAGGGACATCGCTATATCTTCGAGACCATGATAGACCTTTTTAACAGGAATGAGCCTGTTGATTGGTTAACTCTTACGGCTGCCCTTAAGGCCCAAGGACGCCTGGAATCTGTGGGGGGTGTGGCATTCCTCACGGAACTTATAGATGCCGTGCCAAGTGCGGCCAACATCCTACACTACACGCAAGTAGTGAAGGAAAAATCAGTGCTCCGTCAGATGATTTCAGCCGCAACGGAGATATCCACGCGCTGCTACGAAGACCATCAAAACATAGACGACTTTCTTGACGAAGCTGAACAAATCATGTTCCGTATAGGCGAATCTAGGATCAAGAATGGATTCGTGCATATACAGGATTTGATGAAGACGAGCTTTGAGACTATTGAAAGTCTCTATGAGCGAAAGGAAAACGTAACCGGTGTACCCTCTGGTTTCAAGGATCTCGATCTGCTGACGGCAGGATTCCAGCCTTCAGACCTCATTATTATCGCCGGCAGACCGTCCATGGGTAAGACATCCTTTGCACTCAATGTGGCCATGACAGCGGCCATAGAAGAAGGTATCCCCACTGCAATATTTTCACTGGAGATGAGCAAAGAACAGCTGGCCCTTCGTATCTTGTGCTCTCGGGCTAGGGTTAACCTCAGGAACCTTCGTACGGGCTACCTGACCGAACAAGATTGGGGACGATTAACATTGGCTGTAGGCAGCATTTCAGATGCCCCTCTATACATAGATGACACTCCCGCGATCAACAGCTTGGAAATCCGAGCAAAAGCAAGACGCCTAAAGAAAGAAAAGAGTCTCGGTCTAGTGATCGTAGATTATCTTCAACTAATGAAATCGTCGGTCAAGGTTGATTCCCGAGAGAAGGAAATCTCCGAAATCTCCAGATCTCTAAAATCCCTCGCCAAGGAGATCAATGTCCCTGTGATCGCCCTGTCTCAGTTGAACCGCAAAGTCGAAGACCGTCCAAACAAAAGGCCGCAGCTGGCTGACTTGCGTGAGTCTGGAGCCATAGAGCAGGACGCTGACGTCATTATCTTCATTTATCGAGACGAGGTTTACCATAAGAGTGAAGACAATCCCAAAAAGGGTGAGGCAGAAATCATTATTGGCAAACAGCGAAACGGCCCCATTGGCGTTGTAACAACTTACTTCGATTCGAAACACACCACCTTCCGTCCTTACACCCCTCGTGACGACGTAGTTACAGACGATTCAGTAATCTTGTAGCTTGTATACGTTTCTTATTTATCGCTATCGTCTGAAAAACACGAAAATTTCTGGATGCGATAACTGATCACTTAATGCCCTGTATAGCCGAAGACGCCAGATCTGTCCTTGGGGAGCTTTCTGGAGAAAAGACCGCTATTTCTGGGCATACAAGAGGGTGATATTGTCCCACAGCCTTGCCTAGAATAGGCAAGGCTGGGACCTTTTCCTTAATTCATGTGGTTGACATTCTCTATTCTGAGTTGATTTATGCAGCAGTGAGTTCGTAGCTTACTCGATCGTTCTCGAGATGCACAATTTTGACAGCCACCTTTAAGCCGGGTTTAATTATTGACTCATCCAGCGACTTATCAATTCGCCCGAAAACCTTTGTCCCGTCTTCAAATTCGGCGACACCCAATAAATATGGCACGTCTTTTTCAAAACCTGCTGGGGCAAACATGGCCTTTGTAAAACTCAGTAGGGTCCCTTGTCCAGTGATCGAGTACCAGTCCATGTTCTGACCCAGGCATACATTGCAATCCGTTCGCGGAGGAAAGAATTTGGCGCCGCAGTCCCGGCAAAGTGTCCCCTTTAATTCGTTATTCATTAAGAAATCGACAAATTGCTGTGCCTTGGTAGTCGAGGTAAAACTCACGACACCGAATTGTTCAAATCCCATGAAATCCTCCCATATGCTTGCGAGCCCATGGCTCTGCTATTCCGCTGAGAAAATGCTGACATTACCGTAGATACCAACGCCGCCAATATTATGCACAAGTCCTATTTTTGCATTCGGTACCTGCATGTCTCCGGCTTCGCCGCGTAACTGGAGCACGATGGTTCTTATCTGTGATCCGCCGGTGGCGCCTATGGGATGTCCTTTGGAAAGGAGTCCACCATCAACGTTTACCGGAATTTTGCCGTCTTTGTAGGTCTCTTTGTTACGGATGAGTTCCCTGCCCTGGCCAGGTTCTGCGAATCCGAGGTCTTCGTAGGCCATGAGTTCGGCTATGGTGAAGCAGTCGTGCACCTCCGCGACATCCACATCTTTGGGTCCTATCCCCGCCATCTCATATGCATTCTTCGCCGCAATCTGGGCGCATCGCAGACCGCTGAAAGTGTCTCTTCCGGCCATGTTAATGGGCGCCGTAGCCATCCCCAGCCCCTTTATCCATATGGGCTTTTGACACAAATCCTTTGCCTTCTCTTCGTTGGCAAGTATGACGCAGGATGAGCCATCAGCATTGGCGCAGCAATCGAACATCTTCAATGGTGTTGCTATGTACTTGGGCTCCATGATCTTGTCTAGCGTCAGCTCCTTTCGGAATACCGCCTTGTCGTTGATCTTGCCGTAAGTGGAGGATTTAAGGCGAATTAGCGCAAGGTCTTCCTCGGTGGTGCCATATTTTTCAAAATGGCCTCTCGCATACATCGCGTAATACGCAGGCATCATGGTCCCAAAGGGGGCTTCCCACTGAATGTCCGCCCCCCTACCCATGCGCTCCTGGGATTCTGCGGAGGAGATTTCAGACATTTTTTGAAAACCTAGGACCATTACGACGTCGTGCAAACCGCACGCAATAAGAGCATAAGCAGTTCGCAATCCGCTGGAACTCGATGAACAAACGCTTTCTACGTAGAATGTTGGTTGAGGATTCAGACCGAGATACTCGGCCATAAGCCCTGCTGGCGTACGTTGTTTATCGTACTCGGGAGCCGAGCATACTACAGAGGCATCAATTTGATTCGCCTTTAGGCCGGCATCTTTCATGGCGTCCCGATAAGCCTCGAAGGCCAATTCCCTTATAGAACCAGGGTAGGAGCGCACGAAGGCACTTTGTCCCACGCCTATGACAGCAACTCTTGCCATCCAGTCCTCCTTGTCTTTCCTGATTTTATGTGCGCTTGACACAAACACAGATCATAGCACAGCGGTTGTGTCGGTGCAAAATAACCCTTGTGCATAAAGAGAAATTCTTGAACAAAGACGATTGGTCTGGTAATGTCACAATAAACAAGGAGTATTTCAATACCTTACCAGCCGCGGTTTCCCAGATTCAGCTGTATAGACGCAGTCTCTCCAGGTTGCAGACGCTTACCACGGCGTCAATCACGCGTCCAACTGATGATCCGTTGGGAAAAGCGATTATTTAAAGGCAAAACCACAGGAGCCACTCTCTGTTAGGCTACCTTGATATTGTAATAGGAGGTGAATGCCATCATGAACATACAAAAAATAGGAGTGATCGGCGCTGGATTGATGGGGTCAGGTATAGCCCAGGTTGCGGCACAAAGCGGCTTTTGGGTGGCCATCATGGATGTTGAGACTAGATTCGTGGAAAAGGGCATGGCGACCATTGACAAAAACCTCGCACGACTTGTGGACAAGGGAAAGATCCAATCTTCAGAGGCTCAGACGATCAAGGGCCGCATCAAAGGGACGGTATCGCTGTCGGAAGCTGTTTCGGATGCAGATGTCGTCATCGAGGCAATCATAGAAAACATGGACCTGAAAAAGAATCTTTACAAAGAAATGGACGGCCTTGCACCTGCAGAGACAATCTTTGCCACTAATACATCTGGTCTGAGCATAACTGAAATGGCTTCGGTCACGAGTCGGGCAGATCGTTTTATTGGCATGCACTTTTTCAATCCAGTTCCAGTAATGAAGCTTGTAGAGGTTATAAGGGGCTATGGGACAACTGATCAGACGGTGGCCATAATAAAAGAGCTGTCTCAAAAAATGGGCAAGACTCCCATTGAGGTGCTGGAAGCGCCCGGCTTTGTCGTGAATCGCATCCTTGTGCCGATGCTCAACGAGGCGATTTTTGTGTTACAAGAGGGTTTGGCCACAGCAGCTGAAATCGACGAAGGCATGAAACTAGGGGCGAATCATCCCATGGGGCCTTTGGCACTCGCGGATCTAGTTGGGCTAGACACCTTATTGAGTGTTCAAGACCATCTCTATCGTGAATTTGGCGACCCGAAGTATCGTCCGCCTGTGCTATTGAGAAAGATGGTGCGAGCTGGCCACTTGGGAAGGAAATCCGGAAAAGGGTTCTATGATTACTCGTAGCCAATGCATATGTTTAAATATCTGAGCCTAGTACAAGCTCACGAGACCGCTTTCAAAGTCAGGGGTATTTCGGGGCATCCGGCATGAAGTAACAAGACAGAATCTATATGGCTGTTATGGAGGATTAAATGAAATCTGGACAACGATTTGAACTTACAGAAGAAGAACAGATGCTTCAAGACATGGTAAGGCGATTGGCAAAAGAGAAAGTCGCGCCAGGTGCTGAGGAGCGTGACAAGAAAGGCGAGTACCCGTACGATATGTTGGAGCTCATGAGAGAGAACGGTCTTATGGGGGTTGATTTTCCGGCTGAGTACGATGGTATGGCTGCGGGCATGCTGGCTCACTGCATCGTTGTGGAAGAATTGGCTAAAGTTGACGCTGCCGTAGCGCTTATTCCCTCTTGCCAAGAGCTTGGGAGCCTTCCCATCATATTGGCCGGTAACCACGAACAGAAAGAAAAGTACCTGAAGCCCCTCTCAACAGGCGAAAAGGTGGCCGCGTTCGGATTAACCGAAGCAAAAGGTGGGTCTGATGTGGCTGCCCTCAAGACCCGGGCAGTTAGAAAAGGAGATAAATACATAATTAACGGATCGAAAATGTGGATCACCAACGGCGGAGTGGCTGATACCTACTCAGTTTACGCCGTAACAGACCCGGATGTGCCAGCTTACAAAGGGGCCAGTGTATTTATCATGGAAAAAGGGATGCCGGGATTCTCAGTGGGCAAACCGGAGAGCAAATTAGGTATCAAGTGTTCCGACACGAGGGAACTTATCTTTGAAGACGTAGAGGTGCCAGTGGAAAATAGGCTAGGCGAGGAAGGGCAAGGCTTTCACATCATGATGAAAACGCTCGATTTCAGTCGACCTTCCGTGGGCGCGCAGGCCTTAGGGATCGCTGCGGGCGCTTTTGAATACGCAACTCAGTATGCCAAGGAGCGAACCTCATTTGGTAAACCGATCATCAAGCATCAAGCTATAGCCTTCAAATTGGCAGATATGGCCATGCGGATAACAGCTGCCAGGATGCTTCTATGGAAAACCTGTAGCCTTCTAGATAAGGTACCAAAAGATTTGTCTAAAGTCCCTCCGGAAACCATTAGACATTCGTCCATGACCAAGGCCTACTGCTCAGACGTGGCCATGTGGACGACGGTTGAGGCAGTCCAAATCCTAGGCGGCTACGGATACAGCAGCGAGTATCCCGTCGAACGTATGATGAGGGATGCCAAAATTACCCAGATTTACGAGGGAACTAACGAGATTCAGCGAATCGTGATCTCATCTACTCTGTAATTAGAGACTATTTGTACAAGTATAAAGGTCTTGGAAACAAATTAATCAGTGATGCGCCTCAATTCATGGACAAGGTAGATGTCTGTTATTACCTACCATCCCATAGGAATAATTCACTCGCCGTTTGCCGAGCCGGGTGACATGCCCATTCAACCGCTCGGGGCTTTGGGTATCAAAGGCAGCATAGACCTCAACCCAGAATTTGAAGCCGGACTAAAAGACTTGGATGGTTTTTCGCACATCATTTTGATCTACCATTTCCACCTTTCAAAGGGATACGCTCTTGACGTGATACCTTTCCTGGATGACACCGAACGCGGGGTTTTTGCAACAAGAGCTCCGCGACGTCCCAATTCTGTGGGTCTGTCTATAGTCCGATTGCTGGGCGTGGTTGGCTCTCACCTCTCGATTGAAGATGTGGATGTGGTAGATGGCACGCCGCTAATCGACATCAAGCCATTCGTGCCTTACTTTGACCATAGGGATGGAGCGTCCTGCGGCTGGTTGAGCAAAAGGCTCAAAGAGGTGCATGGAAAGCGCTCTGACCACAGGTTTATCTCACGCGAATAAACAATCCATAGCATCACAAGGAGTAACCGTGGATAAATGGCAAAAGACTACGTGCATTTGTTGTGCACAAAATTGTGGCCTGGAGGTTGTGACCAGCGGCAACAGGATCTTGAAGGTCAGGCCGGACAAGGACAACCCAAGGAGCCAGGGCTACTGTTGCCGGAAAGGCCTCAAAATAGCATTTCATCAAAACAGCCCCGATCGGCTGACACATCCTTTGAAGAAAGTCGGAGGCTCGTTCAAGGCTATATCCTGGGATGATGCGATTGAAGAGATCTCATCGCGGCTTCTGGAAATTGTTTCTCGGAGGGGCCCTAGGTCTGTAGCCTATATGGGGGGCGGGGGTCAAGGTTGTCATTTTGAGGCGGCGTACGGTGTACGGTTATTGAGAGCGCTTGGTTCGCGTTACCACTATAGTCCCCTGGCGCAGGAGCTTACGGGGATGTTTTGGGTTCAAGGGAGACTACTCGGCAGACAGTATCTCATCACTATTCCAGATGACCGAGAAACTGAAGTATTGTTGGCGTGGGGATGGAATGGCTGGATGAGCCATCAAATACCGCAGGCCAGGAGAATCCTTAAGGCCATTGCAGATGACCCTGACCGGCTACTCATATCCATTGACCCATGGAAGTCGGAAACGGCTCGGAGGGCGAACATACACTTGCCAATTCGTCCTGGCGCTGATGCCCTTTTAGCGCGAGCCATGATTGCCATCATCTTGAACGAAGGCTGGGAGAATAAAGAATATATTGACGCGCATACCAATGGCTACGATGACATCAAAGAATTATTTGCCGAATTTGACATTAAGGGGGCGCTCAGAACTTGCCAATTAGACTACGAGGCCGTGCGCGAGGTGTGCCATTTATTCGCCACACGCAAATCGTCTATGCACCCCGATCTCGGCATATTCATGAATCGTCACAGCACCGCATGTTCGTACCTCCAGGCTATACTACTGGCAATATGCGGAAGGATTGGGGCGCCGGGGGGCAATGTCATTCCGGGCTATTTAATGCCACTTGGCTCCCACTCAGATGAAAGGGACCCAAAGACATGGCGCACCTTGAAAACCAATTTTCCCGCCATCATGGGAACGTTTCCGCCGAATGTAATGCCCGAAGAGATTCTCTCCACGGACGATTCGGCTTTGGCCGCTGTCCTTGTTAGCGGTTCCAATCCTCTGCGGTCCTATGCTGACACCTCCATGTATGAAAAGGCATTTGAAAAACTGGAGTTGTTAGTGACCATCGAGGTCGCGTTCTCCGAGACGGCCAGACTGTCCCATTACGTGCTTCCCGCTCTGTCAGCCTACGAAAAATGGGATGGAACATTCTTTGCCTGGAATTATCCGGAGATTTTCTTTCAGATGCGTAGACCGGTCGCGACTCCCCTTGGCGAGCCGTGGGAGGAAAGTAGGATCATGATTGCCCTGGCGGACCGCATGGGACTACTGCCAGAAATACCTGGCAACCTCTACGAAGCGGCAAAAGGCGATCGACTCATATTCGGACTGCAGCTGATGCAGTTCGCTCAGGCAGACAAAAAGGGAGGTCAAATGCTTCCTTTTGTTCTCGGCAAGACATTGGGTCAGGTGCTGGGGTCTGCCAATCTGGCAGCCCTTTGGGGTATTCTTCAAACGGCTCCACAGGGCTTTAGAGAGCAGGCAGCCCGTGTCGGTTTTCCACAAGATATGTCCCTGGGTGAAAAGCTGTTTCAAGCCATTATGGAACATCCAGAGGGTTTGTGGATAGGCAGAGTGGACGAGGCAGATCCTTTTTCCCAGGTGCGTACAACTGACAAAAAAATGAACCTATTCATCCCAGAGATGCAGGATTGGGTTAAAAGCATTAACCCAGTGAGCGAAGAGGCAGATCTGCAGCAAGACACCAAATACCCACTAATACTTATGGCTGGGAGACACATTGACGAGAATGCCAACACAATCATGAGAGACCCAGCTTGGAACAGTGATCGAACGAGAGTTTGCACGATAACCATGCATCCAGACGACGCTCGCAAACGAGGACTGCAAGACAAACAAATAGTCCGGGTGATCACTGAGGCAGGTCGTTTGGAAATAGAGTTGGAAATAACCCAATTTGCTCGCCCGGGACATGTAACGATTCCACACGGTTTTGGCCTTACACATCAGGATGTGAGTTTTGGGGCCAACGTCAACCGCTTGACTAAAAACACACATCGTGATCCTCTGGCAGGGACGCCTCTACATAGGTATGTGCCTTGTGAGGTCGAGGCGGTGCAAGAAAAAGTGGAGATATTTTAGGAATGAGTCAAAGCTGGATACCAATTTCTACCATCCTCAAGACGGCGCCAAAGGTCCTTGAAAATCCCAAGTATGCTAAGAATGTAGCGATGATACAGGTGGACAAATTTTTGCGGAATCTTGTCCCACGTCAAAGCGATGGGGTGGCCAATCGCATAAGGCAGTGCAGTATTCGTATAACCGACATTTGCAATTTGAGGTGTCATACCTGCGGACAGTGGGGAGACCGTGGATTTCTGAAGTCGTGTAGTCTTCCTGCCTTGAAGAAAAATGAAGTGTCACCGGAACGCTACATCGAACTTTTACGGGACCTATATGAGCATGGCCACACGCCATCTGTGTATCTTTGGGGCGGAGAGCCCATGTTGTACAGGGGATCAGTGGAGATAATAGAGGAAGCGGCCAGGCTAGGCATGGCCCCCAGTATCGCGACCAATGGAACGGGTCTTGTCAAGCACGCCGAACGCCTTGTCGCGGCACCCATGTTTGTCATACAGATATCCGTTGATGGGCCTGATGAAAGGACCCATAATGCAAGCCGCCCAGGCGCAACGCCGGATGTAAACAATTTCCGGACCATCTGGACAGCCATAGACAGGATCCATGAACTTAGGGCTGAAAAAAAGCAGCGCCTTCCTCTCATAGCTACGCTCACTACGATAAATAATGTCAATTATAATAAGCTTGTGGAAGTGTACGAAGTGTTCGGCAAAAAGGCCGATGTGTGCGTGTTTTATCTAGCCTGGTGGATAGATGAGGAGTCCGCGCGAAAACATACGAGGGATTTTCAAGAGCGTTTCGGATTTGCACCGCAAAGACACTTTGGATGGATAGGGAACTGGCGGCCTCCTGATTACAACGTTCTTTCTAACCAGTTACAAAGGATTCAGGAGCAGGCAGCGAGGCTTTCTGGCCCATCGGTTGTCATCATGCCTCCTCTGACCAATCCCAAGGACTTAGAGGCTTATTACACTGATCATGATTGCACATTTGGGTTTGACCGTTGTGTGTCGATCTATAGCGCAGTAGAAATAAATTCAAACGGCGACATGTCCCCGTGTAGGGATTATCACGATTATGTAGTTGGAAACGTCAAGGATAATACCATTACCGAGCTGTGGAATTCAGACTCCTATAAACGATTTCGCAAAAGCATTACAGATAAAGGACTGATGCCTGTTTGCACCAGATGTTGTGGTTTGATGGGATACTAATGATAGTAAGATGACCGTGCCAGCTCGAAATTCCGGATGAGGTATTGAGCAGCTAGCCCGTTGACGAAGCCTGTGCCTAGCGCGGCGATCAACATGAACGGAAGTAAAAAAATCACGGCATCATTGCGAATTATTATAGTGTAAGCGGCGAAAAGCTGGGCAGCGTTGTGCGTGACCGCGCCGACAATACTTACCCCTATAATTGATAAAGTCTTGCCACCCACTTTTTTGGCCGCACCCATCGCAATTATTGAGGCAATCCCGCCACTAAGGGAGAATACAAACGCAGGCGATCCGAAAAGACCGGTAAGCAAAGAGCCTAGAAAAACCCGCCCTAGCGTGACAAAAATTGCGTAGCGAAATCCATACAAATAGAGCGTTGCTAAGCCTACAATGTTTGCAAAACCAAATTTGAACCACAGTACGGTGACGGGCAGCATGGCTTCCGCGGAGTGAATCACAACTGCTAGGGCGAGAAGCATGCCCAGACGTGCTAGCTTTATGGTTTTATCGTTCATCTTGTTAATGCATCAAAGGTTTCGTTCGTGTCGCTGACAACGCGCACCGACACCTCGTTTGGCACACAAACCAGCACGCCGCCATGGGCATCTATGGTTCCCATATGCACACAAATTTTGTCCCGGCAAGGGGATGACAATATGCTCACACGTTGGTTAGATATTTTTACAACGGTGTTGCCGAGGAGCCCTGGTACGTCCACGATTGCATCTTGGTTGAGCGACTGTTTCATGTAAACCTTGCCCCTCACGCTGATTTCCACGAGGGAGCCTTTTGGTTTCCCGAACTTTGAAGCCATTAGAATTAATAGACTTAAAAGGACAATTCCGCCAATGAGTATCACGTCGGCCCTAGTAACTTGACCGAGGTAATTTATTATACGCTGAAAAGTTCTTGGAATTATCATAGTGGCAGCATCTTCTCTAACAGGTATAATATGTTGGCTTCATCACTGCAAAGAATTTGAAAAGCAAATTCTTAATTTTCCTTGCATCTCTTTATGATTCGATATAATTATACATTACAAAGTCGGATATGTGGATCCTGGAATAGGCGGTGAAACATGAAATGCCCTGCCTGTGGCTCAATCGAAGATAGGGTAATAGATTCACGCCTCGGTAAGGACAATTCAGTAATCAGAAGGCGCCGCCAGTGTCTGAACTGCAAGAAAAGGTTCACCACCTACGAGCGAATCGAGGAGATCCTGCCATATGTCATAAAAAAAGACGGACGCAGGGAGACATTCGATCGCCGAAAAATAATAGAAGGGATGCGTCGGGCTTGCGAAAAGAGGCCTGTCAGTATTGACCGAATTGAGGCTGTCGCTGACGCCATCGAACAGGAGTTGATGGAGCGGCCAGAGAAGGAGATCAGCGTCTCATACATAGGCGAAAAGGTAATGGAAGCGCTCCAGCAGATGGATGATGTGGCATACGTAAGATTTGCTTCGGTGTATCGCTCGTTCCGGGATATCGATGAATTCGTAAGAGAAATAAAGGAATTGTATGAACTCAGAGAAGCCCGGGAGCAGGCGCGCAGCCGAGAAGGAATCCCGGAAGAAACTCAGGCCGCAAACAGCATCTCGTGAAGCAGAGCGCTTCATGTCCATGGCGCTGAAGCTGGCTCGTCGTGCGTTGGGCAGAACGTCCCCCAATCCTGCTGTGGGAGCTGTTCTTGTCAAGAACGGACGGGTGGTGGGTGAGGGTTATCACCATGCAGCTGGAGAACCTCATGCCGAGGTGGAAGCCATCCGCGCGGCAGGCTCAGACGCTCGTGGGGCTGAGCTATTTGTTACTTTGGAGCCTTGCAACCATCACGGCAGGACCCCTCCGTGCACGGAAGCAATCCTGGAAGCGGGTATAAAAAGAGTTTATTACGGAATGGATGATCCGAACCCGGGGGTACGAGGAGGAGGTGCCAAAACGCTTAGAGATAATGGCGTCGAGGTATTTGGTCATGTAGCTGAGAACCGGTGTCGTCGTATTAATGAGATTTACGTGACCAATGTGACCATGAGACGCCCATTTGTGTTTCTCAAGCTTGCCATGAGTCTGGATGGTAGAATCGCCACTAGAACTGGTGATTCGCAATGGATAACTTCTGAACAATCCAGACAAAAAGTCCATAGGCTTAGAGACAAGGTTTCTGCGATCATGGTGGGTATCGGGACGGTCCTGGCTGATGATCCGTCCCTCAATACTAGGCTCAAGCGGGGCAAAGGAAGAGACCCTCTGCGGATCGTAGCAGACTCAAACCTGCGAATCCCCTTTGACGCCCGTTTATTTAGCTCATCGTCAGAAGCGGGGGTCATCATCGCCACGAGTCAGGACCCACCCAAGGACAGACGCCAGGAACTGGAGAGACGAGGTGTAAAGGTCCTCAGGACCAGAGGCAAAGATAAAGTGGATTTGCATGACCTTCTATCGCGGCTTTACAGTATAGGAGTCACCTCTCTACTCATTGAAGGAGGGGCAAACCTTGCTTGGTCAGCCATTAAAGATCGAGTAATAGATCGTTGTCTCTTCTTTTACGCCCCCATAATTATAGGCGGCGCTGCAGCCCCATCCGGAATAGAAGGCCTTGGCATCAGCAGGCTGGAAGAGGCTCCCAGGCTAGAAGATGTCAGGTCTTTCCGCGTAGGTCCAGACATTTTGTTGGACGGCAGAATCGTCTATCCCGGACAGACTAATGATAGTTGAAATAAATCCTCTGCATCCTCAACCGCGGCTAATAAAGAGGGTAGCGGATGTACTTCGCGCAGACGGCGTGATTGTGTACCCCACCGATACGGTTTATGGGCTTGGCTGCGACATCAACAGCAAAAAGGCTCTTGAAAGGGTTAGGCGAATAAAAAAGATCGACAATAAGCGGCATCTTTCATTTGTGTTTGCTGACCTAAAAACTATCGCCCATTACGCCCAGGTGGACGACAACAGCTACCGCATATTGAAGCGCTACTTGCCTGGACCCTACACCTTTGTGCTCAAAGCCACAAGGCTGGTACCACGCATAGTTCTGACCAAACGAAACGAGGTCGGCATTCGCATCCCGGATAATCGGATCTGTCAAGCTCTGGTGCAAGAGCTGGGAAACCCAATCCTAAGTTCTTCCGTAAGACTTCCAGATGATCAGCTACTAGATCATCCAAAAGAAATCGATGCTATGTATAAGGGGCAGGTGGACCTGGTGGTGGACGGTGGCACCTTTCTCCCTGAGCCATCATCCATTATCAGTTTGCTTGACGATGTACCAGAAGTAGTCAGGATTGGAAAAGGCGATGTCAGCGCTTTTGTCTCGCCCTGACACGATCCGCAATAATCTCAGCGTCCCTCTTCGCACTCCCTCGATGACTCAGCAGTACATTTTTAGCCGCTCTGGCGGCTACCGAGTGTCTGGTCGGATGTGACAAAATCCTTCTCACTGCCTCTGCCAGGGCTTTGCAATCTTTTACCTCGATGCCTGAGCCGCATCGCAATAGTATGTCTCGAGCATCTCTAAAATCTTCGGTGTAAGGGCCAAAAATGACAGTTTTTTCCCACATGGCTGGTTCAATAATGTTCTGGCCACCCTTGGGCACTAGAGAGCCTCCAACAAACACCACGGAAGCGGTAGAATATATGTCTTTTAGCTCGCCCATCCTATCCCATACTACGATTTGGCCTTCTTTCCTGGCGAGGCCTTTATCAGCCATACTTCGCAAAAACGGTGCCGGAATTCCTTTCTCTTGAGTAATGAGAGAAACAACCTCCTGGACACGTTCCACATGACGAGGTACGATAACTAATACAAGGTCTGGAAAGTCCCTCAAAACATCCAAATATGCTCCCAATACCGTGTCTTCTTCCCCGGAATGAGTGCTGCCCGCCACAAAAACCCGCGTATGAGGGGTTGCATTAATAAGCCTTAGAATGCGATGCATCGCTGAATCGTCTGTACCAGCAGGGAAAGAGTCAAACTTAGTGTTTCCCGTTACAATGATACGGCTCTTTCTTGCACCAATGGCCTCTATCCTCTGTGCGTCTAGGTCTGATGCCATCAGGAATAAATCTATGTGATCCAAGGTCTTAGAGAAAAAAGTTCTCATAAGCCTGTATCTAGGATATGAACGATCCGAGATTCGTCCATTGGCAAGTAAAATGTCCGCATCATGCTTCTTAAGATAATAAAGTAGATTAGGCCATAACTCCGTCTCCATTAGTACAAAAACATCAGGCTTTATCTTCTCAACAACCGGACCAATGAATTGCGGAAAATCAAGGGGCAGGTAAAAGGTTTTGGCCTTGGTTATAATGTGCTTGGCCGTATCTTGACCTGTTTCCGTGCCGGTTGAAACCACTACACTAGCATTCGGTAACAAATTGATGGTTTCTGAAACCAGTGGCTGAAGTGCATTGACCTCCCCTACTGACACCGCGTGGAACCAAATCCTAGGCCTCGGCATTCTCTCCACTTCTAAGTCAGGAGGGAGGATTCCAAATTTTCCGTAAATGGATCTTCTATATTTTCCCCCAAAAAGTATCTTTGGACCGTAATAGAACAATAATATTGGTGCCGCCACGGTGTGCAGCAAGGCGTTATACATCAAGAGATTCATCGAACATTTTTTCAAGACGGACAGTTGATTCTGTGGCCAGCCTAAATGCAGTCAGATTGTCTAGACCTATGTCGGCACCCCATATTAGTGGCAATCTTCAATCTTTGTAGAAAACATGGGTTCCAGTTGAAAGTTTTTTTCCACAACGAAGGGGTTTATCTCTATCTTGCTTATCCGTACAATAGTACGATATCCCCCCACTACGGATTGAACTTCGAATCGTCGCGGCAGCCAGCCATACTCGCCTTCCTTAAAATCTCCAAAGTCGGCCGACAAGTCCACCTCTCCGTAAGGGGTTATCCTAACCAATCTTTTCAAGAAAAGGGTCTGGGGGTCCAAGGTCGCTCCCCATACGCGACCTTGAGATGTTACCCGAATGACTATTTTCTCCTGATCTCGCGACAGTAATCTATCGAACCTCACATCTTTCCACTGGAGCAATAGCATGGGGATTAGGCCTTCTATGTCCGCTACGTCCGGGAATTTTTTAGCAAAGCAATCCTTATGTCCTCTCGTGATCTTACCCTCTGACGGCACATAGAGATCAAAGCGGCCACCTTTCATGACGAGTTCAAACAGGGAATTACCACCCGGTGCCAGCCCCTGAAACCTGAAATCGCTTGGCCGTCGATATATAAGAAAGCCAGTCACGTCCTGACGTGACTTTCCACCGTCGTACGTGCTAGTAATGTTCATAGCCGCCTTTAATGCGCTCAGATTCTTGCCCCTTTCCGAAAGAATACCAGGTATGTCGCTAGGCGGAAATGGCTGCTGGGCTAGGACGTGGCTCACGGATATAAGGATAAAAAAGCCCACCTCCACAAGCACTAGTAACCGGTAAGCCATGGCAAAATATCGGGTCTTGTTTTGGATAGCTGGGGTGTGTTCCATGACTGGTTTACTTACCAGACGTGACACGAGTATGCAACACCACATCACTCCACAATACACATGTCTTGACCCGGTGAAAAGCAGTGATAAATTGGGGCCTGTGTTTGCGGATAAAGGTCTCGGAGGATTATATGGAATGGGTAACCATCGACAGTATTTCGGCTTACGTAGGGCGTCGCTGTGAACTCAGAGGATGGGTTTACAACAAGAGATCATCCGGAAAAATCCGGTTTTTATATCTGAGAGATGGGACTGGCGTCATTCAATGCGTTTTTGTTTCAGGGCAAGTTCCTGACCGGGCATTCGAGGCTGCGGATAGAATCCCTTACGAATCCTCTGTCATCCTGGTCGGAAAGGTAAACAAAGACCCTCGCTCTCCTTCTGGTTTTGAAATAGCTACCGAAGACATGACGATCATTTCAGAAGCTCAGCCATATCCTATCTCGAAAAAAGACCACGGTGTCGGGTTTTTGATGGACCACCGGCATTTGTGGCTTCGGTCGTCACGTCAGGTCGCCCTGATGAAAATCCGCTCTGTTCTCACCAAATCAGCACGCGCTTTTTTCGACGAACAAGGATTTGTATCTGTGGAGGCGCCCATCCTTACCCCCACAGCTTGCGAAGGCACTACATCTCTTTTCGAGGTCGCGTATTTTGATAGGTCTGCTTATCTTACTCAATCGGGGCAGCTCTATGGAGAGGCTGCGGCCATGGCTTTGGGCAAGATCTACGTGTTCGGGCCAACTTTTCGCGCGGAGAGGTCCAAAACTAGAAGGCACCTAACGGAATTCTGGATGATCGAACCGGAGATGGCTTTCTGGAATTTAGACCAGACCATGGACTTGGCAGAAGGTTTGGTGTGCCGAATAGTGGGCGATGTATTAGCCAAATGCGGGAGCGAACTCCAAGTGTTGCAACGTGATGTGGCATGCCTTGAGAAAATTGAGAAACCATTTCCTCGGATTACTTACTCCGAAGCTGTACAAATGCTTAAAGACCATGGGATGCAGTTTGAATGGGGAGACGACTTTGGAGCAGATGAAGAAGCAGTTTTGTCTCAAAAGTTTCAGAAGCCGCTCTTTGTCACGGGATATCCGGCTGAAATTAAGGCTTTTTACATGAAGCGGAATCCTGATGATCCTCGACTAGCACTCGCCGTGGACCTCTTAGCCCCTGAAGGTTATGGAGAGATCATTGGCGGTGGCCAGCGAGAGGATTCGCTCGAGCTTCTCGTAGAACGTATTGAACAGCATCAGCTGGATCCCGCGCCATTGCAATGGTACTTGGACCTGAGGCGATACGGATCGGTCCCCCATGCCGGTTTCGGACTTGGGATAGAGCGAACCCTAGCGTGGATAACCGGTGTCCACCATGTCCGTGAGACCATCGCATTTCCCAGACTCATGGATCGCCTTCATCCATAGCTGCGAGAATTTTTTACCATAGTTCGATTGGCAGCAGCCGGACAGATCATTTTAGTGCGCCTGTTGAGAATAAGGGCTCCTCATTCTTGTCTCCGCCATCGGCGATCTCTATAACTGACCTCTAAATTTATGTTGGTATGGGTAAGGTTGCGAGCGGGCTATACCTTGAAAGGTCAGTTGACTCTTAATAAAGCGAAAACTTAGATTGCGGGAACACGGTTCACGTCTGTGCAATCTTGTATCACCATTGCGATGGCTAAATAGCACCCTCTTTCACCATTTATCTCGGTGAATCAGTTCGGGCTTAAACCTCTGGGCAGGGCGCTTTTTCTCCCCGGGGTGACCAACAGCCACTACGCAAAGGGGAACAACATGATGCGGTATCCCGAACAATCGTCGGACACCGTTGATCCTTTCTTCGACCGGATATATACCAACCCAACATGCGCCTAGCCCCAAGGCGTGAGCTGCCAAGAGAATATTCTCGGTGGCAGCAGAGCAGTCCATGATCCATCGACCCGGCAGGGCTTCTCTATTGGGGTCCCCGCATACAACTATTCCCAATGGAGCTTTGGCGAGCATCTCGGCGTGTGGATGAAAATCCCGTATCTGCCCCAAGACTTCACGATTCCGCACTATTATGAAGTCATATGCCTGCCCTGTGGCCGTGGGCGCACTCATGGCTGCACGCAGCAACTGAGTTACTGTTTCGTCATCCACGGGCTCGGGTAGGTATTTCCTGACGCTCCGTCTGGTCAGTATGGCTTCTAAGGTTTCCATGTTAGTTAAATTACCATTTTCCTCGGCAGGGTTCAACTCTGAACAAATATTCTGGTCACGCGGGGCGATATCTTGCAGGCGATCTCATAATTGATCGTGTTGCCGTTAGCAGCGATGTCGTCGGCCAGAATCTCTTCATCTCCCTGTTTGCCGATGAGCACCACATCGTCTCCAACTGTGGCTTCCGGTACATCGGTGACGTCCACCATAACTGTATCCATACATACCGTGCCGACGACTCTTGCCCTTTTTCCGTGCACGAGTACCTCGCCAACATTGGATTGAAAGCGTGGATACCCGTCATTGTAGCCCACATGCAGTGTTGCTATACGACTTGGTCGTGTGGTTATGAATCGTCTGTTGTACGAAATACTCCTCCCTGCCGGATGATCCTTGATCTGCGAAATCTTGGTGACAAATGTTATGACTTGCTCGAGATGAATAAGAGAGCGTACAGCCTTTGACGGATACATACCGTAAATGGCCAGACCAGGCCGCACCATATTGAAATGCGCTTCAGGAAATCGCACAATTGCAGCAGTATTAGCCGCATGAACAAACCGGAACCTAATACCTTGTTTTCTGAGCTCATCTATAAACTCTGTGAAGGCCTTTATTTGATGCCGAGTGTACTCGTCTTCTTTTGGATCGTCAGCACAGGCAAAGTGCGTCATAATGCCTTCCAGGTGCAGGTTCTTCAACCTTGAAACGCTTTGCACGAAGGGCAATGCCTCTTCCACCCAGACGCCAGACCGACCCATGCCTGTGTCTATTTTAAGGTGTACCGGGATCTTGCAATCAGGGGAGCCAGCATTGTGTAGAGCCTCAGCCAATTCCAACGACGGTACCACACAACTAAGCCCATAGCGCACTATCTTATCAACTTCTTCAGTAAGAACATTGAACACTAAGATGGGACAATCAATCCGGTTTTCTCGTAGAGTGGCACCTTCGTCAGGAAAAGCGACTGCAAGATAATGGACCCCATTTTCCAGGGCAACACGGGATGTCCGTATTGAATCATTGCCATACCCGAAGCTCTTTACAACCGGCATAATTTCTACGCCGTCTCCTACTATGCTTCGAATCACCTTAATGTTTGCTGCTATGGAATCTAGATTCACTATAAGGCGAGTAGGTCCTATGGATCCAACTAGTTCTCGCGCAATGCGTTCCAGCCCAAACCATCGAGAGCCTTTGAACAGTACAACATCTCCTCTGTTGACGATCTTTTCGAGTTCGGCAGCGGCTTCGTTGTAACTCCTGGTCTCGGTGATTCGCTTTAGGGACATGCCTTCGGAGGCAGCTGCCTGCCCTATCAAAGTGGCATTCTCCCCAACTGTTATGAGATGATCCACGCCGGCACGCACAACATCCTTTCCCACTGCGCGATGTTCCTCTGAACTATGGAGGCCAAGGTCAAGCATGTCGCTGAGAATGGCTATTTTTCGTCTGCCCTGCCCAACTTTTGCCAGAACGTCTAGGGCTCCTTTCATGGAAGCAGGATCTGAGTTGTACGTGTCGTTTATTAGGGTGACGCCCGTTATAGTCGTATGTATTTCCAGCCGCATGGGTGACGGATGGAATTCTCGCAAGCCAGCAGCAATGGAATGCAGAGACGCTCCAGAGAGGCGAGCCGCAGCAGAGGCTGCCAAAGCGTTTACAACATTGAACCACCCAGCTACAGGCAGGTTGATCTCAAGCTCTTCCCCGAATAAATGCATTGTGAAAGTGTGACCTTTATCCGGAGCGACGCGGACATTCCGAGCGCGTACGTCGGCAAGGGGGGACATTCCAAACGTGTAGGTCCGTGCTCTTGTAGTTGCACGCAGTTTCATGCTCAGAGGATCGTCTGCGTTAAGAACGAGAAATGAATTCTCATCAAGGTCTTCAAAAAGTTTCTGTTTTTCTTCAAGGGTATTTTCGAGGCTGCCCAAGCCCCCAATATGCGCTTTACTAATTACAGTGAGGATGCCGTGATCCGGTCGGATCATTTTCTGAAGTCTTTCCATCTCTCTTGGCAGGCTTATGCCAGCCTCGATTATGGCTATCTCGTGTTCTGGCCGTAGCCCTAGAAGCGCTAACGCCGCACCTACCTGGGTATTGTACGAAAGGGGCGATCGATAGACGCGGCGCTCCTGGCAAAGGATTGACGCCAACATCTCTTTGACCAGGGTTTTGCCATTGCTACCTGTGATACCTATGACTGGTATCTTGAAAAAAGATCTGTATTGTCCGGCGAGGGTCTGGAGGGCCTGCAAAGAGTCTCGACATAATATCATTGTGGCGTTGTGGGGCAAGTCTGCGGCCAGCAGCTTCTCGCTCTCAACCACGACAGCCTTTGCCCCGAGCTCTAACGCCCTAGTAGCAAAGTCATTCCCGTTGAAATGACGACCTTTTAATGCCCAAAATATCTTGTTTTCCCCAATGGGTTTGCGGGTGTCTATGGACACGCCGGAAACAGCCCCATACCCAGGTCCCTTCACCTCGAGAGGCTCTATAATGCGAATTACATCCGCGAGATCAAGGAAATCCTGATTTTCTATCCCGTGCTTTTCGACAAGATTAGCCCCAGGGCAAAATGAAGTTTGTTCCAAGAATTCGGTGGAACAATACCAGCTTCTGTCAGTAGTTTTCGCCAACGGGTCTTTGGATCGGTCCAATATTCTGCCCAGCGCTTCGGAACTCAGCTTCTCCTGTGCATGCCTGTACCACGATCGCGTGGAAATTACAAGAGATGCGGCCAAGGCTTGGATTGAAGAGTAGGCCCACGCAATCCATACCGACAGAAAATTATGGAACAGGTATAAGAGTACGGACTCCGTTGCAGCCCGCACTTTTATTTCTGTATGCTGTGGCTCCTGCGTTTAGCCGTCGTTGACGTTATACTGCTGATTAGCAACCCTTCCCAGGGATGACTAGACCATGCTTGCCCAACGGAGACTCTAAACGTGTATGAGACGCCACTGTCTAGCCTTCCAATCAAAGTTCGCGAAATTACCACAAGGCCTTGCGGGGCTTAAACTATTATCAGTAGCCGCACCCATTTGGGGCGCAGGGTGCAGGGGTACAAGGAGGTGGAGGACAAGCAGGTGGTGCAGCTACCCTAAAGTCGGCAGGGTTAGGTGGCAGAAATTTGCATACGATGATGGCACAAGGTGGTGGTCCCACTAACTTACGCGGATACTGACGCATGGGGAGACAGGGTCCGCAGATTGGTGGTGGAGGTGGTCCTCCTATTTGGGGTGGGGCAGGAGGGCTGTAGGTCATTGGTTCCAGCTCGCATGGATGAGGTGGTGGCATAAAAGCCTGACTCGATGGCGCCTGAATCGCCAGCCAGCACAGCAGCGCCATCCCAATGATTACCGCCACACGCATGCGATAAGCCATATTCCGGGAATCCTCATGTCTCGGTCGCTCAGTTTCTATCAGACCGATTTAATTATCGTACCGTGATTTTCAGTGAATACTACAGGAAAAGCGCTCAATCGTCAAGCTGTTTATGGTGCGTGTGGGAATGCAGAGAGGCTAGGATTGCAAGCCGTGTACGCTAGGCTGTGGATCGGAATAGACAACCTTATTTGGCTGACCAATACATTTTAACAAAGTCTTCTAACTTGGTTCGGATCAATTCTGACGCTCCATGGGGTTTAGTGGCTGAACCGAAGGTAAACTCGATAGATTCTACCAAGACGCTGATTGCATCTGCGCCGTTTAAAGAGAAGGGACTTTTGCGGGGCCGATGGTAATACCGGCTTCGTCGTTGAGCTGAACCGTTGGCGAAAGGCCATTCATCTTTCCAGCGAAGCATTGAGATCATCATGTCCTTGACCGAATCATTTCGAAGCAATGCGGGGTCCAATGTGGCCTGAAGGGCAGTTTCTAATAATGACAGCAGGCAAATTACGAACTCAGCATCAGTAACGACCAATCCCCAGAGATGCCAGTCATGGATGAAATTTGAGACTATCGTGAGGTATCGATGCGGAATTGCATGCCAAGCATCACAGTAGAAAGTTTTACACGCCAGGCTTCCATAATAGCACAGGCCTCGCCAGTCCTGCCCCGCGTTACCTTGGGCCGAGGGATGAAGAAGGCAACCTACCGTACGGCAAAGTGGATCAAGGAATCCAACGAAACGGCAAACGTGGATTTCCGAGTCGAGGCATTCCTCTCCTTCAATGGCTATGATGTAACGCTCGAATGACTGTATGGCATCGGGCGAGCGATCAATATCGCTAAAGAGACTTGTCCGAAGGGCCAGACGTTCACCCAGGGCCTCTTTAGTGGCAATGGGCACGTTGTAGAGCCCGCAGCAAGCCGCGCAAGACTTGGTGTTGTCTGGGTGACATAGGTTCAAGACAAGTCTCTTCTTTAAGACGACATGTTAAGAGTAGTTGTAGAAACCTCTTCCAGACTTTCTACCGAGGAATCCTGCATCCACATACTTTTTCAACAAGGGGCACGGTCTGTATTTGGGGTCCCCGAATCCTTCGTAGAGCACGTTGAGGATGGCCAGACAAGTATCCAGCCCAACAAAGTCTGCCAGCGTAAGAGGTCCCATGGGATGGTTCATTCCAAGTTTCATGACCTCGTCAATGGCTTCTGGCGTACCCACTCCTTCGTACAAAGCGTATATGGCTTCGTTGATCATAGGCATGAGCACTCGATTCGATATAAAGCCTGGAAAATCCTGAGCTTCAACGGGAATTTTTCCAAATTTCTTGGCGAGTTCTACGGTAAGTTGAGTGGTTTCTTTGTCGGTGGCGAGTCCATTTATAATCTCTACCAGCTTCATCACAGGTACTGGGTTCATAAAGTGCATACCAATGAATTTTTCGGGTCTCCTTGTGCAAGCAGCTAGCTTCGTGATTGATATTGAAGAGGTGTTGCTGGCCAACACCTTTCCAGGCTCGACTATTTCGTCCAATTTCTTGAAAACCTGTGTCTTTAGATCAAGGTTTTCTATGATGGCTTCTACGACAAAATCGGCCTTGGCGAAATCGTCTAGGCTGGTACTGGGCGTAATACGCCCCATGATTTGCGATTTCTCGTCTGCTGTCATTTTTCCTTTAGAGACTGAGCGTTCCAGGTTTTTTTCGATGGTATTCATACCCTTATCGACTAAGCTTTGGGAAATATCGTTCATAATTACCTGGAGTCCAGCTGCTGCGGCAACGTGAGCAATGCCGTTGCCCATCTGGCCAGCGCCAACCACGCCAAACACTTTTACAACCATTTTGTCCTCCTCTAGTCTGTCAATACTGTTATGCAAACGTTGACCCGAATTGTGTATCAAAGTCCCGAGCTTCCACGATTGCGAAGGCTCGGCGCAACTCGCTTACCAATGAAGGTGCGAAAGCTTGTGTCTAGGTGCTTTTTACTCCCTTCATCGTTAGCGTGGCATTGGCTAATCTTTCGAAGAAAAGGTGCAAAGCAGCAACCATAACAGCGCAATTTATCCTTCCATTTCTGACGGCTTCCCTTACTTCCTGAATCGGCATGAGGACGGTCTTCACTTCTTCGGTCTCGTCAGGATTTTTTCTACCGTTAGGGACAGCATCTCTGGCAAGGAATATCCAAAACTTGTTCGAAAAGAGCGCCGGCATTGGATAAAGCCACCCTAGTAGTTCCATCTGATCAGTGCGGTAACCGGTTTCTTCCTCCAGCTCTTCAAGCCCGCTTTGCTGGGGAGATTGACCGTCCTTAACCAACCCTCCGGGTGGCTCCAAAGAAATTTCTCCTGATCCATGTCGATATTGTTTTACAAGAACAACCAGGTTGTCCCGCGTCACAGGAATTGTGGTTACCCAATCGGGTGAATTCAGCACTTGAAATTCGTGAATTTGTCCGGTTCTAGGCGATATATTCTTGTTAATGGACACTGAAAACAAGTTATACACGCGATCTATTCGGCTTTCCACTAGTTTCCAAGTGAGGTCTTTGTCTTCTGGGGGGTCTCCCATTCAGTCTCCTTTCTAATGTCTTTACGTTAATGGGGCTACAGCACCTGCCACACTAGGGCTAGGCCCTTTATAGCTCATTCTAACTTGTGCGCCGGCTTCTTGCGTTCTAATTTTTATGCTTTTGTCCCCACGGGCAAGCCCTAATGCAAACCCCACAAAGGGGGTGTTCGATAAAAGGTATTCGCTCAGGGTTTTTTGTAACGTGGTTGGCACACCTTTCGAAATACAGTGCCTCGTCTCTGTCCTTATAATGGTTTTCTGTATTGACGTTCTTTATGGCTTTCATTGGGCATGCCTTAGTACACTCTGAACAGCTCCCACATAGATTCTTGATCGGCTGGTCAACTTCGATATCTAGGTCTGTTAGGACCGTCACCAGTCTGATGCGAGGACCGAACACGGGATGCACGACTAATAGGCTCTTGCCCTGCCACCCCAGTCCTGCTGCTATTGCCACAGCTTTGTGGGAAATGTACGAACACCATTTATGTTTATCGAGCACTTGGGAAGCTGGAATGGGGAGCGCCCGACCGCCGTGGTCCTCTATACACTGCGTAGTTCTTACCGCCAGCTCGTCCAAAAAGGCATTCACCTTGTAATAGTGTTGCTGGTAAAGAGGCGTGGGTCTGTCCACGATTGCATCTATGATACCTGACGCAAGCCGAACGCCAATACTGATTGCCCTTGTGAAAGGAGCCAGCAGGTCTGGAGGTTCCGTCTCTATGCCTTCTAGCAGGGCTAGATCGGCAATACGGACAGCGCTGGCACCCCATGAATTTATACGCTCACACAGTTCTATTTTGTTCATTTATGCCTCGCAATAATATGCTGAGTGAAGGCTCCGGAAATGGCTCGTTCGGGGAACCTCACGATTGAAGCCACTGTAATTGGAATTGACTCTGTTACAAAGCCCAACAAGTGTCCTCGCGGTGAGATGGATTTACTTAAGCGTTCTCGTAGTCAATGGGAAACACCGGGCCGTCAACGCATGAGCGCAATCCCGACTGCGTGGCACAGCTACCGCAAAGCCCTATTCCACATCTTACGATGTCTTCCCTAGCAACGAAAATTCTGTAATGGGGGACGGCATCTAGCAATAGTGCCACTGCAGCGCCTGCCATGGGTTTAGGTCCGCATATGTATGCAACGCAATTTGTATAAAGCACTTTTTCTTTCCTTATGTCTTGGGACAGTTCACTCAGGATTGTTCCAACTTCGCCTGGAGCATCTACGACGATGCGGACCCTAGTGGCTGACCTCTCAAGCTGACTCTTGAATTGATGATCGATACCTCTTGAGAAACCGATTATCATTCTGCCTACCTGTTTTTGCCAAATGTTGGCGGCCATGATCAGAGGCGCTGCTCCTGTACCACCGGCAATGAGGACTAGAGGACGGCCTGAAGGCGGGTCGGGGAATCCATTTCCGTATGGGCCTCGCAAATATACCTGCTCGCCGTGGCGGAGCTCGCTGCAGCTTCTTGTAAAAGGCCCTACGGCCCGAATTAAATATCGGTGAGGCTTGTATGACATAGGTGAAAATGGCTTTTCTCCTACCCCAGGGATGCGAAGGAAAAAGAAGCTGCCTGCCTTACATTTCACTGAGCAATCGAGCTCCAGCATGAAGATATCCTCACCCACCTGGGTGTTCAGCACAACAGTGGCCTTAAGATAGATGGTTCTCGAAGTCGTCTGCTCAGCGACCCTATCTGATTCCGAGTAGTCCGACATTGTATTGGTCTCTCTAGACAAGTGTTCAAAAAATTGCGCTATTTCCTCAGTAGTTTTTCCTGCGAGTGCTGAACCCACCGAAAAGAAGGAAGCCCCAGCCTGCTTATACGCCCGGACATCGCTGGGACTGCCAATACCGCCAGAGGCTATAATGGGTACTTTAACCGCGCTGCTTGCTTCCCTCACAGCTTTGAGCCCCAAGGGCAAAATTCCCTTACCGGATAGCCCTCCCACCTCATTGCTAAGTATCGGGAATCCACTGTCGTCGAAAACAAGGCCAGGTCCTACTGTATTTATGAGCGAAATGCCATCGGCACCGGCGTGCTCGCAGAGTTGTGCTAAGGTCCTTATATCGCCGACATTTGGAGAAAGCTTTGCGATGACGGGCTTTGTAAATGCCTGTTTCATAAGTTGGATAACGGCTTTGACAGCTACTGGGTCTGAACCGATGGTTTGTCCTGCCCCTTTCACGTGTGGACAGGACAGATTCAACTCGAAGGCCGACGCAATAGGATCAAGAATTTTCGCACAGGCCACAAAATCGGATGGACTTTCCCCCATTATTGATACTAGCAGAGGCTTGTTGTTGTGAAGAGGGAGTAGCGGAGCCATCTCCTCGACAAACGCAGAAGCTCCAGGATTAGTCAGCCCCACCGCGTTTATGAAGCAACCCGGATAATATTCATGAATTATGGGTTCCGGATAGCCTTCACGAGGAAGCAGGCTTAATGTCTTGGTCGTTATAAATCCCAGCTGAGAAACGTCTTTTGCAAGGCGCGCTATGACAGACGGAGCGGTTGTTACTACACCAGATGCTATGGTAAATGGACCACTTGCACCAAAATGAGACGGCCACACGGTCATGTGAGCCTCCTAAGAAAGCGTCTTCTTGAGGAATACCATTGGATTCCGAGGTTTTGACTTTGAACGCACTTCAAAGTAAAGCCGAGGCTTTTCAGCCAGACCTGAGGTTCCCAGTTTACCGATGGTGGCGCCTTGTTTTACTTTGTCCCCTTGTCGCACTGTCGTCTCGTTCAAATGAGCGTAAACAGTTACTAACCTGTCTGGATGTTCAATGAGGACAACATTACCATAACCTGGGATCATTCCAACATGCCCTACTGTGCCGTCTTTTGCCGCCACCACCGAAGCTCCCGGAGAAGCCTCAATGGAGATTCCATTACGCTGGACTCCACCTGTTACACCAAAGCCTGACACAACCTTGCCTTTGACAGGCCAAGCCATCTCGCCGTTCCGGGTGACCAAACTCGGTTTTTGAGCTTTAGCGGACTGGACTTGGAGATCAGGGGCTGAAGTTGGAGATTTCGGTACGAATATTTCTACGTTTTCTCTTATTGACTCAGGAGATTCTAAGTTATTAATTTCGGCCACATATTCAGGGTCCACACCATATTTCGCTGCGATGTCTTCTAGGGTCTCTCCCGCCTTAACCTGATGATAAGTGCCTTCCGCAGGGGAACTCTCCTGGAGATAAGGCATACGCAGTGGTGGGGGCAGGCCTGAGTTGACATGAGGACAGCCGCATAGCAGTGTAGCAAGTGCTGAAATAGCGATCCAAAGTGAAGTTAAACTATTTAGAGCCACATGACTAATGGGGACTGGTTTACTAAAAAGGATTTTTGCCGTGCCTTTGGACATAGTATTGAACTCACGCACGCTCGCTCAAAACAGACGCCAAATTAATTTCCCTTACTATAAAACAGGTCCGGCAGGTGGCCGGAACTTTGCAATAGGTGCATTAGAAATATTGCCCTTCTGGCCCCAATATTTGGTGGCTGCCCTATTCATTATCCCATTCCTTTATTCTGCATGACAAGGCTCACACCGTAGCGAAAAGGGCGATGATTACAACCAAGTGGTGATCTTGTGGAACTTTTGTCCCATGGGAATAAATGTTGAAATTGTGTAGCTGAGGACTCCACCCGATCTGATTTGTTTATTCGTCTCTCCAGGCGTATTCTCCCACCAAGTCCACAAATCGACACGGAGTATGGTTTTCCGTCCTCATTTTGCCGTTTATCTTAACAACCCTTTTCAAAGTTTGCGAGAACCGATCTCCCACAGGGATTATTAGTATTCCTCCTTCGGTCAACTGATCGAAAAGGACTTGCGGTATGGTCGGAGCCCCTGCGGTCACTATTATACCTTCAAAAGGCGCTTGGGAGGGCCAACCTCTCGTGCCGTCACCTACCTTGAATGTTATATTGCTGTATCCGCATGATTCCAGCGTCTTCTGGGCTCGAACAGCAAGAGCATGGATTCGCTCGATAGTGTAAACCCACTTGCACAGACTCGCCAGAACAGCAGTTTGATAACCGGAGCCTGTTCCAATCTCTAGTACGCGTTCATCACCTCCCAGAGCCAATAGCTCAGTCATGATGGCCACCATGTAGGGCTGACTAATGGTCTGGCCGTAACCTATGGAAAGGGGATTATCATCGTACGCCTCAACACGCAGGCGCTCATCAATGAAAAGGTGTCTTGGAACTGTTCGCATTGCATCGAGTACACGCTGATCCCTGATGCCTCGCGCCACGAGCTGGCGATCCACCATGGCGTTTCGCGCCAATGCATATTCATCGTTATCGTTGATGGCTTGCGTCATATCTAGATGAAGTGTTCACTCAACGGTCAGTTTTATCATCTTTAATATATGGCGTTGCAGGCGGGAGTGTCTCAGGCTTTTCAGGTTTGACGTACAGCGGCTGCACGCCCGTCCCGTTGGATGATTTGGACCCGTGTGTCGCCGGCGCCAGAGGAAAGACCTTGCGATCTAGAAAATTGGAGAGGTTATCCATTACCGCAGAAGGGAGCCCTACAATCCACTCGACCGTGCCTGAAAACAAATCCCTCGGCGAAGTCCCGCTGTAAAAGGGGTTGTGGTATTCTGGATACGGATAGACAGGCCATCCAGATGCGTCCGAAGGCATCGTTTCATTGTTCGGGCTAGCCGGGCTAGGGGAATTGGGGACAGGAGGTGGCAATGGCTGATTGGCCGCCGAGTATGCATTAGGTCGCCCCAACGACTGTGACGGCGCTACGCCGGAGGCTGTATTCGTCGTACGCAGGTTGTCCCAACCGTAGCTCGCAGATGACACTAAAAACAAGCCTATTATAACCAGCGCGACTCTCTTTGATCCCATATCAGCAATCTCCCGGGACTCAAAAATGAAGTAGTGATGGAAGTAGTAATTCGAACCAACAATAAATTCAACTGCTTTTTTGTACCTAACTTCACTTTTTCCTTGTCAAAACCAACATTCTATTTCCATGATTTTATTTTTTCGAAATGAGATGATTGGTTTTATAATGCACTTGCCAGCGTATTGGAGTCATTTCCTAGGGACGGGCTTAGGTCTGCCTAGTAACCGGCACGGAAGCCGAAGTACTAGAATGGTCGCAAAACAGGAGTAACGGTATCTGCGAGACCACTCCCCAACTTTTTGGTTAAAGCGCTAAAGCGTCTTTTGGGCCTGTGTATGCCTTTGATTACTGTTGTTATTCCAGCCTTTAATCACGAGCTCTTCGTAGGAGAAGCTCTGGAATCCGTATTGAACCAGACAATTCGGGACTGGGAACTGATTGTGGTTGACGATGGATCAACAGACGGCACAGCGAATGTGGTGCAACGTTATAAAGATGACCGTATTAGGCTCTTAAGGCAAACCAATTTAGGCGCTCATGCTGCTTTGAATAGAGGCATTAAAGACGCACAAGGGACTTGGGTCGCCTTCCTTAATTCAGACGACCGTTTTCGACCTGACAAACTTGAAAGCCACCTCCATGCCCATGAGACCAATCCAGACCTAGAAGCCAGTGCCTCGAGGGTGAGGTATATAGACGAATCAGGACAGCCTCTGAAAAGCTATTCATACTATGCTTTGCGGTACAGCTCCATGATGCGCAAGGCATCAGAGGCAAATACGCTTTTTGCCTCGCTTGTTCTGAGCAATCACCTGATAACTACGTCTAGCCTTTTTGCAAGACGCGAAGCATTGCTAGAAGTGGGCGGTTTCGTAAGTTTACGTTACGTTCATGATTGGTTCATGTTTATGTCGTTGGCTGCTAGGCGAAAATTCTTGGTCATAGAAGACGCTCTTACCGATTATCGTCGACACGTAGGAAACACTATCAAGGAGGATGATGCGACCGGTCAAATCGAGGATAACATAGTTTTAGCTTGGCAGATTTCGAGCTATTTAGCGGAGAATCTGTCAGAACGAGATATCCAAGAAGTGCTTGCGGAGCTGCGTAGAAATCCAAGAGTGGATTTCGAACTATTAAGCCTTTTTGTTCTGTGGAGAATTCGCTGCGCTGGCGAGATATCCAATGTTTTGGCGCTTCTTGGAAATAAGGATGAGTGGCTAACGTACTACTGCTATGAAAAGATTCGCAGATCGAAGTTTAGGAATTTTATGCGAAAATTCCGCCAAAGAATTGGCGTGTTGGGCGAACTTTTGAGGTGGATATCATAACCAGCCCTGGATTCTCTGACCCATTCTGGGGCTTAAGCGTACAATTTGTGCGTCGGACAAACCTGGGTGCCTGTGGGAATTTTCTTTCGCGACCGACGAACGCATGCTACATACGTGCTGTCGATTAGAAGAGTTTAGTATTCAGGAGCTCCCTTGGATCGCAATCCATTGAAGGTAAACGTGTTGGCTATCACCGAAGACGCAGGTTTTGTGAGGCCGCTTCGGGTGGATATGCCTTTGTTGACACTGAAAAAGCACGGCCTCATAGACGATTATTTTGTAGCTGATCCGACACTTTTCAATGTACCAGATGACAAAGTGTTTCACGTAGTGTGGCTCCAAAGGATCCGCTTTTCCAAGCTCATAGATCATCTTGAACAACGACTGGGTAGTCAATACCTATATGACATAGACGATTTCATGATAGGCGGTCCTTCCTACGTCTCGAAGTCAGAACTGCACAGAGAGGTTGTTACGAAGGCTGTCAAGTCTTGTAAAATTTTGACGGTGCCTTCGTCGAGATTGGCCCTTATGCTTGCAATGGGGACCGGAGCGAACCTAGATAATAAGACAGTGGTATGTCCAAATTCCTTTATGTTTCCCCAGGCGCTGCGCAACCCCAGCCAGCCGCGAGGGTTGTTGCTTACCAACAGCGATACCTTACCCCTTTTCGCCAGCTTGGCTCCATTTGTCACTGCGGTTAGACAATTTATTCAACGGCACGATCTCCGTCTTTATCACGTGGGGACACCCTTCAGTGGTATGGAGTCCTGGGGCCACAGGGTGATCTCACTGGGCAGAATACCTTTCTGGCATTATCACTTCTTGTTGGCATCCTCACCTCCATTAATTGGATTGGCTCCTTTGGAGACGGTTGGAGATAAAGACACACTGGAATTTATTCGTGGAAAGTCTGACATCAAGATGGTTTCTTACGGCGGTTTTGGCCACCCTTCCCTTTATAGTGATGCCCCACCTTACACTGATTCGGACATCAGGGCTGGCCTAGTTATAAAGAATACATTCGAATCGTGGCGGGATGGACTAGAAACAGTCTTCAATGAGGCTTGGCGCAGATTGGACATTGATCAGCGCTCTATAATCGCCAGACGACACATTGATACAATAGTACAAGAAAATTGGTACGAGGCCCTCGAGCGGGTAAAGTTAGACAAGCCTGTATCAGGGAAAGAGATTAAGTATTCAAAAGGCAGGATACACTATTACCTGGGTGCTGTGAGGCACATGGTGTTGTCTCAGGACCATACTTTTCGAAGGGACCTTCAGAAAAATATGCCAGACTTTGCTACAAGGATTCTTCGTAAGTTTTTGATAAGGATATAAAATAGTGCCAAATATCTTAGTTTGTCATATAACTGGATTTTTTGCGATATATAGTGTATAGTGCTCTTGAGATCAAACCCAGGGGGTATTGAAAATGAGAAAGAGGGTACTGTTGATCTTGGCCGGCATCTGCATCGCGGTTAGCGCTGGCATACTAGCAGGTGATGCATTCGCGTGGCGCTGCGCGCCGGTGGTATGCGCTCCCGTGGTGTGCGCACCGGTAGTATGTGCTCCTGTGGTGTGTGCTCCCGTAGTAACCGTGGCAGTTCCGAGGCCTGTGATTTGCGCCGTTCCGACATATTGCGGGCCGGTGGTAGCAGTCAAGGTGAAGCGACCTTGGCGCTGGTGGTGCTGGTAATAGCCAGGCTAGACGGTTGATGTATTCAGAAATGGTCCCCTATTGCCCGTGAAAAATTTTTTGCGGTCGTTTTTTCATTGACCGATGTTATAATACACGGGGCTGGACTATTGCGGATACTCCCTCATGGCTCAATGCAGGGGTAGGTGTGAGAGCTGAGAGTGAAATCCTGCGAAAGGGGACAGAGCTTGGCTTAAGCCCACGAGAATAAATAACCGGTGTTCATCCATGCCTTGCCTTAAGTAAGGTGGAGACACCGGTTATTTTTTCCCAGATATTGCAGCAGATCCTGCCCAAGAAAAATCCAGTCACAACTCGTGGCAGGTGCCATGGATAAGTAAGTGCTATCCCGAAAATCTTTTTCCTTGCTTTCCCATAAATTTTAGTTTTTTGTAATCTAGATTGGCTTTGCTTAAAGGCGCGGCGACAAAGTCTTCGCTAATCCCACTGAATATTTAAGGCGGTCGGAGGTGCACATGCATCATGTTGACAGGAATTCAGGGATAATTAACCCCAATGAGAAGTTCTCGCAAGAAGAACGTAAATCTTATCAAAAGCGTTTCCTGAAAGAAGTGGTCGAGCTGGCCTATCGATCAGGTACACCGTTAAAGTCCGCAATGGATGAACGCGGTCTAACGCCTGCAGACATCAATGACGTGGAAGATCTTCAGAAGCTACCCATTATCAAAAAGCGAGACCTTGCCGAGGCGCAAAGATCGAGGCCACCATTTGGTGGGTTCCTAACCGTTCCTGTAGGTGATCTTGTGAGGATACATCAATCTCCAGGTCCGATATATGACCCAGTAGGGCGGGTTCCGGATTACTGGAGGTTTAAGGCGGCGCTTTATTCCATAGGCTTCAGGCCAGGCGATTTAGTGGTCAACACCTTTGCCTATCACCTTACTCCAGCAGGCCACATGTTTGAAGAAGGCATTTTAGAAGTAGGTGCCGCTGTAGTACCTACGGGTGTTGGAAACACTGAAACACAGGTTGAGATAATGAAAACCTTGGGAGTCACATGTTACGTGGGGACACCGAGTTTCCTCATGGCCATTTTCAAGAAAGCAGAAGAAATGGGCATAGACGTCGTAAAGGATCTCAAACTCGAAGTCGGTTTGGTACTGGCTGAAATGGTTCCCGAGTCCTTGAGGCGAAGATTCATGGATGAGTATCGGCTCATTGCTCGTCAAGCTTATGGTACCGCTGACGTGGGTTGCGTATCTTATGAATGCCCTGCTTTGACAGGTATGCACATACATTACGACGTCATAGTCGAAATTGTGGACCCCGCAACAGGCGAAGTTCTGCCCGAAGGCAAGGTCGGCGAAGTTGTGGTTACTTGCAATAACAAGATTTATCCCCTGGTACGGTTTGGCACCGGCGACATTTCTATGATTGTGGAAGATGAGTGTCCATGTGGCCGCACAGGGCCGCGGCTAACCAGAATATTGGGTCGAGCCGACGAGGTCACAAAGATCAAAGGTATGTTTGTTCATCCCTCACAAGTGAATAAGGTTTTGGAATCACACCCGGAAATATCCAGAGGTCGCCTTGTTGTCGATCGCAAGGACGACAAAGATATTATGTATCTTGAGATAGAACTGAAGGTACCCGAGCCTGAGGGATTTCGGGCTAGGGTTGAAGAAACCCTTCGAGAAGCAACAAAGCTAAAGGGTGTGGTTCGCGTGGTTGATGAGGGCACTTTGGCTGACGCCAAGAAGACCATTGAGGACATAAGGAAGTGGGACTAATCAGCCAATCTCGAGTCCTTAGAGAAGAGTGCAAGGGTGCGAGGCAAAGCCGGGACCCCCTTGAGCGCCATGAGGCAGAGAGTGGATTCCCTGACGAGTAAGCTTGTCCTTGCCCACCTACAAAGTTTCCGAAAGTAGGGGAGAAGTGCCTCTATGCTGCAAACCGGCGTTTCTACAGATCTGTGAATCGCGGGCCTGCTGCTTGGGCACTACGTGAGCTTTGGGCTGCGGTAATTCTTGCCCAAGGAAAATAGGTCACACCAGGACATCAAAATAAAGGAGTTTTTCAGGTAAAAGTGGGAATCTAGGAAGATGGCTCCCCGACCAAGCCTGAATGTGATCCACATATGTTGCTGGACTCGGTAACGGACTGCTAACTGTACGAATTTATTACGACCACGTTGGCGGAATCGCCTTTCCAAGAGCGTATCCAGAAGCCATAATATTTTCAATAGGTTGATAAAAACAAGATATTCACTCAGAACGCGAGCGAGACGCTCATGGGACATGCCCGAGACCACTTAAGAGAGAAAATAGATAGTGTTAGATATTGCAAGTACGCGCAAGCTAACGTGGCAATCTCAGCTTTCACGCTTTTGGAAGCAAGGCCCACGGTCAACCCCTATCCTGTCCTGTGCTGTCAGAAAACTGATTTGTCTCTACAGAAATTTAGAGACCAATCGTGACTGATTTATAGGGCTACGCTTTTTCGGTTCGCAACCCAAACGTAGCCCTCCCTTTTTGCTCGTTAGTTTTTATGCCACTAGGTGTAATTCACGGCGGCTGTCGCCACGATCGGAGAGAAATCGGATAATCTGGTTCCTGATAGGGTAATAGGAAGGATGCTCTATGACAGTTGTTCTTTCACGTGGACGCGGGATATCAACTGCAATGTGCTCTTCTATCCGTGCGTGAGGACCTGGTGTCATAAGCATGATGCGGTCAGAAAGTAGTATGGCCTCATCCACATCATGAGTAACCATAAATACGGTTATCCCTGTATTGGCCCATATCCTCAATAACTCCTCCTGAATACTTCCCCTGGTCAATGCGTCTATTTGTGCGAAAGGCTCGTCCAACAAGAGTATTCTTGGTTCAACAGAAAAAGCTCTCGCGAGGCCGACCCTTTGTTTCATTCCGCCTGAAAGAGCAGCTGGCTTTTTGTCTTCAGCCCCTTTTAAGCCAACCATATCTATATACTTCTGGACCCGTTCATTTATTTCTTGCCGCGATGCACGGGGGTATGCTGCTTTCACGGCAAGGCGTATGTTGCCCCAAACGGAAAGCCAAGGCATTAGGGCAAAGTTTTGAAAAACCACCATGCGGTCCAGGGCAGGGCCTGCGATTTCTCTACCGTCCAAATAAACATAACCTTCAGAGGCCCTATCTATCCCGGCTATTATATTTAGTAGTGTAGATTTTCCGCAGCCAGAGTGGCCAAGCACTGAAACGTACTCTTTCTCGGCGATAGAGAACTGTATATCTTTGAAAACACAGTATGGCTGCTTTGAATTTGGCGTTGCAAAGTACTTGGACACCTTATCAACTCTTAACAGAGACATTTCTCGCTCCTAATCAACATAAGCAAGCAGCGTGGTTAGTCTTGTGAAGCAATAGTCCACCAAGACGCCGACGACGCCGATCAGCAATATGGCAACAATAACACTTGCCAAAGAGAGATTGTTCCACTCGTTCCAGACAAAATATCCTAAACCGAGCGTTCCTAAGAGTGCTTCAGTTGGCACTATAGCCACCCATGCACTACCCATTGAGATTTTAAGGCCTGCTACGATGGTCGGGCCAGCCGCGGGCAGAATGACCTTAAAAACTTTCATAACCGGTGACATCTGAAGGATGTTTGAAATGTTTAAATAATCTTTCTTGATGGTTGATACGCCAAAGGCAGTATTTGCGAGCGTTGGCCACAGGCTCGCCATAAACACAACCAAAATAGCCGTTACACCGCTATCCTGGACGGAGTATAGTAGTAAAGGCATCCAAGCGACCGGTGAAATAGATCTCAAGACTTGGATGAACGGATTTACGGCTTTAAAGAGCACGTTGTTTAGCCCCAATATCACGCCCATTATCACGGCCACTATGGTTCCAGCAATGAATCCAGTAGCGACCCGTGCTAAGCTATACAAAGTCAGCAAGCCTATTCCATGGTCATTTGGCCCTTTCACATAAAAGGGATCAGAAAGAAATTCCCAGGCAGTCCTGGCCACAGGCATAGGTCCGGGCAACCCCTTATTGGATGTTGTCAGGCCTTGCCATGTAAGCAGGAAAAATCCAGTCAATATTAGACAGAGGATTATCGAACCGTGTCTACTAACTTTATCCATTAACAATAGCTCCTTTACCCAAACAGACGATTTCTTAAATTACTGTAACCCGTTTAATCTTAGGTTCGCCTGATTTGGAATCTAGTCAGGTATTCTTCCGCAAAATCGGGATCAAACTCCTTGCCCATAATGACGTGCTTTGAATAGGTGCTATCAGGTGCTTTGTATCCCAGCTCATCCATGATCTTTGCGCAGTCCGCTGCGAGAAACACCTGCTCTGCTATGCTCTTGTAAGACACGTCACCTTTTATATAGCCCCAGCGCTTCATCTGCGTCAGGATCCACACGGCCATAGACTGATAAGGAAAGGGATGGAAGTCTATTCTGTCTGGTTCGTCCCTTTTGTTGCCTAGCCCATCCTCGAACTTTCCCGTAAGAACGGCCTCTACAACTTCTACGGGCTGATTAAGGTAGTTTCTAGGGGATATTGCTTTCGCTATCGCCGATCTATTTTCCATCTTTGATGAATAAACAGTGGCATCCACAATAGCCTTGAAAACCGCCTTGAAAGAGTTTGGCATCTGCGTGGCAAATTCTTTGGAAGCGGCAAACACACAGCAAGGGTGCCCAGACCACAACTCTTTGCTCAGCATAAACAAGAAGCCTACGTTTTCATAAACGGCCCTTTGATTGAAAGGATCAGGCGACAGATACCCATCGAGATTTTGCGCTTTCAGGTTGGCCACCATCTCGGGAGGAGGCAACACCCTTATCTTTACGTCCTTGTCCGGATCCACTCCTCCTTCAGCCAAGTAATAACGCAACAGGAAGTTGTGCATGGAAAAGTCGAATGGCACCGCAAATGTAAAACCTTTCATATCTTGTGGCCCTTTGACGCCTTTGTGCTTGTTATGGAGCGTTATCGCCTGCCCATTAATATTTTCTATCGCGGGTGCCAGAAATGGTGTCGCCAGTGATCCTGCTCCGACAGTTAGGGCAATTGGCATGGGAGACAACATGTGGGCGCAGTCCACCTGTTTATTAACAGCCCAGTCCCTGATCATGGCCCATCCGGCCGCTTTCACGACCTGAGTGTCTTTAAGGCCATGTTTTTGATAGAAACCAAGGGGATGTGCCATTATGATGGGAGTAGCGCAGGTTATCGGTATAAAGCCAATCTGAAGATTGGTCTTCTCCAGCGGACCAACCTTTTCGTTTGCCCAAGACTTCACTGCGTCAATAGGTAGAAGCCCACCAAGGATAGACATGATGGTACCTGTTCCAACAAACCTCAAAAATTTTCGTCGTGTTACACCTTCGGCTCTGAGTACGGCCCTTAATATGGCCTCTTCCACCGTTTTATCGACTAGTTCTTCGGTATTCATAACGGCCTGCATGTTGGTACAGTGGCACGTCGTCCCATGGATATGCTCATCGTGCGTTGAAGGTTGCTTTAACAAACTACATTGGTCGTAAAAAGGTGATTCAGGCGAGGACCCCGACGTGTGCTCGTGTCTAATCTTACGCATATAAACCTCCACTTGAAGGGTTTACGAGTGTAGCAAATGTTTCGCGAAAAACTGAGGTGAATTGTTTTTTCGTTTTGGATCTACCATTTTCGATACGGTAGAAACTTTCCGTTGTAAGTTATTACTACGCGGTCTCCCTTGGGGTCCGACTTCTTCTGGATGTCCACTTCAAAGTCTATGGCACTCATGATGCCGTCGCCGAACATTTCATGGATAATTTCTTTAAAGGTGGTTCCATAAACCTGTGTAATTTCATGAAATCGGTAAAGTAACGGATCAACGGGTACAGTCTGATCAAGTGAACCCTTGGTAGGAAACTCTTGCAACAGAGATGCTACCTCTTCGGGAAGCCCCAACAAGTCCACTATTTTTGACGCCTCATCTGGCCCCATGCTATTTTGTCCCAGTAGGACCGACGTAACCCAAACGGTGTGACCGCCCACAAAAGAGGCTATTTCGGCCCAGCTCAAGTTTTTTTCTTTCTTTGCTTCGAGAATAGCTTGCGTCGCTTCTTTTCGAGTCACGGTGTACCTCCTATACGTTTATTGGTCCAGATGGGCAAGATTGATGCCAATTTTTGTTTTCATGCTTTTATTAGGTGAAAAATGGCTTTTCTAGTGGCAAGTGTTGAACGGAGTAATGGGCTAAGTTGTTTTGGCAGAGATCTATAATTTCTACCATTATGTATTTTTTAAGATTACTGTTATACAAAAATGTATGATTTAGTGATCCGCCCCCATTCTTATAACAAACAAAATATTACATCACGCTATCTTAAAAATATTCACATTTACCCCTAACACTTTCCTAAATGGAACCATAGCAACCTTCATGTGTCTCTTAAGAAAATCTAGCGCTTGTTCTCTTGGGAGGCGCTGTTATTCCAAGTAGCTCGATTTTTCCGGCTCATAATGATATCTTACGCCCCTAGTCTTGGATAAACGTGAATAGGAAATGAGTGACTGATGAGCAATGGATTTTCCGAGGATCAGGGTCCTGGAGTACCACAAAAGACTGACCTAGGGAGCCCCATATTAAAACGGTATCTCTGGCCTCCCGTTAAATTGGTGATTTATGGGGGGGGCATATTAGTACTAGTGGCACTCATCCTTTATGGCATTGAAAACCTCGCGAGATTTGCCCTGAAACGATCCTTTGTGGGGGCCATATACCCCAACGACATCAGCATGGCCCGCAGAGACTTTACTAGGCCTGTTTCCCATTACGACTACGATTTCGTTCCCGGGGTATGCCTTGAATACAATATCATCAAAGGTAACAATTACGAGTATGCTAACAAAGCTGGCATGAGGGAACCACGAGAGATACCTCTGGAAAAGCCAGCTGACGAGTTCCGTATCTTTCTCACCGGTGGGTCAACGGCTTATGGCATGGGAGCAATAGGTGAGGCTGCAGCCTCTATGGGATGGTATTCCATCCCCTATATAGAGACCATATCGCACGCCATGGAAATGATACTAAACGCTTCGGCCCCCATCGAGGGTAAGCAAATACGAGTGTACGATGCTGGGGTATGGGGATATGCTTATCAGCACAATCTTATGAGATATATTGCAAAGCTTAGGAGGTTTAATCCTGATCTGATAATCTCTCTAGATGGGGCAAATGAGTTGCCCATAGTCAGCAAACTTACGCCTGACTGGGACTATTTCGCTGAAGGTCAGTTTCACAATATCTTGGAGGACATTTATTCTTACAGCGGTCCGGGTTTGTCCTCTTATCTCACGCTATGGCTTAAAAATAACACATACCTGATGGCGTATCTTTGGTCAGGCCGGGACCTTTTTCAGGAACTTCATTCTGTGGTAGAAGTGCCACCGGCCTCCCCGTCGCGTGTCAACGGCGACGGCCTCACGGGGCCAGGATCTGTAGAGGAAATGTCGAGAAGGTTGGACAGAAACATTTCTACCGTGATTAGAGTGGTGGAGAACTACCACGGGGCAATGACCAACGATGGTGTTCCACACATAATAGCGCTTCAACCATGGTTTTATTGTACGAAAAAACCCCTTCATGAAAAAGAGAAGTTGTTGGCAAACATGAAGGGATATAGAGACTATTACGGGGTGCCATCTGACAGAGTTTATCGGCTTTTTGTACAAAAGATGATCGAGAGTGCCCAGGCGCGTGGGTATTTTCTCGTTGACTTTTCGGAATACTTTGACGATGTATCGGAGTGGGTTTTTACAGACTGGTGTCATTTGACAGCGGGCGCTAATTATCTATTGGCAAAAGAGCTTTCCAATCTTGTGAAGGAGCATTTTCTAGGCAAGCCATTACTTCCCGAGGATCAGATTACCCATAAGGATGCGTATTTTTGGGACTTGGCAGCCTCTGGAAGGATAGCCTATGCGCCAGAGCCAAAGTCTCCTGAGTTTCACGTTAGTCATATTTTGGCTGGGTACCCGGGTGAGGGGCTGTATGTGTCTAAGGTTTTAGGGCCACAGGATCGGGCTGAGATAATACTAGATATGGGTGAACAACGAGAGATAACCAGAATGCGGCTAGTTTGGGGAGACCAAAGCACCACACCATCCTCCTGGGAGATAGATATCTCGTCTGATCAGAATAATTGGCGACCTTTTTTTCGCGGAAACATTGACAAGGTAGATCATTATTCTCGATGGCCTGGATTCGAATATTATGCAGCAGCACCAGTATCGGGCAGATATCTTCGCTACCGTCCCGTAGGTGATTCTGGGAGGGTCATTGCATTGAGGTCATGGAGCGTACACAGGTAATAACATGAATATATTAGGCATATCCGCGTTTTATCATGACAGCGCAGCCTGCTTAATAAGGGACGGCTGCATCTTGGCAGCCGCTCAGCAGGAGCGTTTTTCCCGAGTTAAACACGACCATCGTTTCCCGCACGATGCGATTCAATACTGTCTTAATGAGGGTAAGATTACCGCTGAAGAGCTCGATTATGTGGCTTTTTATGACAAGCCGTTTATCAAGTTTGAAAGGTTGCTGGAAACATACATTTCTTTTGCTCCCCGAGGATTGGCCTCTTTTCTCATGGCTATGCCTCTTTGGCTAAAGCAAAAGCTCCGGATACCAGACCTTATTCGATCGAGCCTGGGGTATAAAGGAAAAATTTTGTTTCCCGAGCACCATGAGGCACATGCGGCTAGTGCTTTTTTTCCCTCACCTTTTCGCAGAGCCGCTTTCCTTACAATGGATGGTGTGGGGGAATGGACTACGACGAGTTTTGGTGTGGGTGAGGGAAACAAGATTAGGATTGATTATGAAATAAAGTTTCCCCACTCTTTGGGGTTGTTATATTCTGCCTTCACGTATTTTACGGGCTTTAAAGTCAATTCTGGGGAATATAAAGTCATGGGATTGGCCCCTTATGGTGAGCCCAAGTACGTTGACGTTATTTTAAAAGAACTCATAGACATTAAGGAAGACGGCTCGTTCAAACTTAATATGGACTATTTCACCTATCCTTACGGCTTGACCATGACAGGCGCGGCTTTTGAGAGACTATTCGGAGGGCCTGCTAGGAAGCCTGAGAGCAAGCTGACCCAGAGGGAAATGGATTTGGCGAAATCAGTTCAGGTAGTTACAGAAGAAGTCATGCTTAGGACTGCTCGTCACATACACAAACTAACTGGAGAGAGATATCTGTGTTTGGCGGGTGGAGTAGCTTTAAATTGCGTTGGAAACGGGCGTATCTTGAGGGAATCACCATTTCAAGACATATGGATACAACCTGCTGCTGGAGATGCGGGCGGAGCATTGGGGGCTGCTCTTTTTGTTTGGCATCAGCTTCTTGGCAAAGATCGCGATCCAGACGACGTCCATGATTTTCAGTATGGTTCGTTTCTAGGACCATCCTTTGATGAAGGATATATTAGACACTTTCTTGAATCCCATGGATACCCTTATACATACTTAGGGAATGGGCTTCTGTGTAAAACCGTGGCCGATCTCATTGCCCAAGAAAAGGTCATTGGGTGGTTCCAAGGTAGAATGGAATTCGGGCCCAGGGCGTTGGGAAGTCGTTCCATAATAGGTGACGCCCGAAGTCCCAAGATGCAATCTCAGATGAATTTGAAGATAAAATATCGCGAAAGCTTTAGACCTTTTGCCCCATCTGTGCTTATGGAACACGTCTCAGAATTCTTTGAATTGGACAGGCCATCCCCTTATATGCTTCTTGTTGCCAATGTTGACAAGCGAATCCGGCGTGATATGACCGACGAGGAGAAGAAAAAGTGGGGGATCGAAAAACTCAACGTCGTGCGTTCCGAAATACCCGCTGTAACGCACGTGGATTATTCAGCGCGTATCCAGACAGTACACAAGGAGACTAATCCTTTGTATCATGAGATGATTGAGACCTTTTACAAGAATACTGGCTGTCCGGTGATAGTGAACACGTCCTTTAATGTCAGAGGAGAGCCCATAGTAATGAGCCCTGAGCACGCTTACCTATGTTTCATGCGAACAGAAATGGACTACTTAGTCATGGGTCCATTTTTGTTAGACAAAAAGCTTCAACCGCCGCTCAAGGAAGACATAGACTGGCGTAAGCAATATGAGCTGGATTGATAAAATTCTGCTTAAAGATTGGATAAAAAAGTTTCATGTCCATTATTCAAGAAATCAAGGAAGAAATAAAAGCGGCGTATAGGGAGCCGAGTAGTCGTGATCTCACGGTATTGGCTCTTTTGTTTCTTTTTGTCCCGCTGGCAATAGGGTTATACACGCTTTACTGGAAAGGCTCTGACACTGGTTACACGTGGATCACAGTGGGGATTGTTTTAGCGGTTTTTAGATTGGTTCCGCGTGTTTTTCGTTTGATGTATAGAGGATGGATTGGCATATCGATCATTATAGGATATTTTATTTCAAGGGCGATACTGACCATCGTGTTTTATTTTGTGATAACTCCAATTGGCCTGGTTTTTCGTTTGATAGGAAAAGATCCCATGGAACGAAAGATGGATAGTACACGAGAGACATATTGGCAAAAGAGGGAGCCGGATAAAGATACATCGATGGAAAGGTATGAGAAGCAATTTTGAAACTACATACAGCCTTGTTCGGAGGAATTTCAAATGTCTTTAGCAAAGGAATTTTGGGATTTTATGAAGGTGCGGAAAAAGTTTTGGTTAGCGCCGATAATTATAGTGTTGGTTATCCTATCGGCATTTATCATATTGGCGGCTAGCTCGCCGGTAGCAGCACCTTTTATCTATACTCTGTTTTAGAGAGACGATCGTATCACGCCAAAGGGGAATTCCTGGTTTCCCCCTTTGGCGCCCGCATCACTTTCTCCAATAAAAATACCGTCCTAAAATTCGGAAGACCCATGGTAAACCGCTAGGGCAAACAAATTTGGGAGGATCGGATGCCGGAATCTGATCAAAAAAATGGACTTCAATTGAGTGAGAAAAATCAAAGATCAGCTGCTAGTATTAATCAAGGAACCGATGCTAGTGTCGTATCGCGAGGGCAAAAGGGCTATCTCAGGACAATTGCCAGAATACTCCTGTATGTAATCTTTTTAGCCGCTGTGGTGGTGGGCACGCTGGCTGGTCTGGAATATTATGCCTACATAAAAGTGAAAAATTCTCCTTTGGGGCAAGCATACCAAGGTCGTGACATGGATTTGGCCCGCCGAAGTTCCCAGACAGTGGCTCCCCAGTATGGATATGAACCTACACCTGGTTTTGTAGCTGTCAGGAACACACGTCTGGGCAATGCCTATGAATACATAAACAGCGATAGCTTTAAGGATTTTGAAGAAGTACCTCGAGAGAAACCTGACGATGAGTACCGCGTTATAGTGACTGGTGGGTCTGTGGTATATGGGCGCGGTCCGGTTCCTCCTGCAGACGCGGTTGCTGACTTTTATGAGGTTACATACCGCTGGACGATCCCGCACATTATAGAAAAGCTCCTTAACGCAGACCAGCGCATCACTAAAATGCTGCAAGGCAAGCACGTGCGCGTGATCAACGCCGGCGTTCCGGGATATGTGGTACAGAATAACCTAATGCGATATCTCGCTAAACTTAGATTGTATCATCCTGACCTTGTGATAGCTCTCGACGGTGCCAATGAGGTCCATACAGTGGCCAGGCCTCTTCGAGACTGGAACTATTTCACGGAAGGCCCCTATTACGAAGTCATATCTGACATAATGGATATGAGCCGTGGAGGGTTGCTAAACTACCTCACCCTATGGCTAAAAAGGAACACTTACTTTTTTACATGGTTGGCAATGACAAAAGGGGAAGGTCCAGGAATATTGATGGAAAACAGGGGGTTTGCCGCCCATCCTCAGGATCCTGATGAGGAGATGATAGCTTATCGGGACAGAAACATACGACAGGTAGCTGATGTGGTGGCCATTTATCACAAGGTGCTAGAAACAGACAAAGTTCCCCATGTATTCGCGTTGCAGCCCATGTTCCGTAATTGCAAAAAAAAGAGGACTCCTATGGAGGAGAAGATAGAGAGCGTCACAGGGATGCAAAAGATAGGTTTTTATGATGCAGCCCAGACTTACGACCTCCTTGTGGAGAAAATCAAGAAGCGGTGTGCTGACGAGGGGTTCGAATTATACGACATCACGGGAATATTCGACACAGTTAATGAATGGGTATTCACGGATTGGTGTCACTTAACCAATGGCGCCAACTATATCTTGGCCAAAGCTCTCGTGACTCGAGTGAAGACGTCCATCTTCAACTTGCCGCTGCTGGATAGTGACCTACTTCATGATCCGCTCGATTCATATTTTGAGGATTATTGTCGTAACGCCAAAGTCTTTGTGGGAGACAAAGCGGCCGACCAAGGGTTGCACATTTTGAAGGGCTACCCCAGTGCAGAGAAGCTGGAAGTAAAAACAAGTGAATCAGGATCGTTGCCGGAAGCACCAGCCAGCGTTGTGTTAGACCTCGGCAAGGCGGTACCAATATCGAGGCTGCGCATTGTTTGGGGTGGGCCTGACTCGGTCCCAAATGAGTGGTATATAGACATTTCGGAAGACGGTGGGAGTTGGAAAACGTGGCTCCAGGCGAGAGACGTCGCGCCGGATCATTTTGATCAATGGCCTGGATACGAATATTACGCGGGGCAAGAGGAAATAGCTCGATTTGTACGATACAGGTGTGCCAACAAGGATGGAAGGAGTCCCATTATATTGCGTCAGATCAGTCTCTACAGATGAAAACGCTTATCGGAGTGCAAAACTGTTTGAATTCTCTTGCGGGATGAGATATACGTGGAAGGTTGACAGCGATTTTAGCAGCAAGCAACCCCTGTTCAGGGATGCTGAGGGAGAATTAAAATGCCCAAATTAAAGACGTGTCGGGGTGCGGCAAAGCGATTTACAGTGCTTAAGAGTGGAAAAATAAAGCGCAAAAAAGCCTATCATAGCCACATCTTGACTAGCAAATCTGCAAAAAGAAAGAGAAACCTCAGGCAGCAGACTTTCATAAGTTCTGAAGACGCTAAGCAGGTGAGACGACTTTTACCTTACGCGTAGGACATGACCCTTTGGAGAAGAAGTTGGGGCCTATGTCCCGTAGGTATGAAGTAATCACCTTCCAGTTATTGAAGGAGTGAGTGATGCCGAGAGTAAGATGTGCGCCAGCCAGCAGGGCTAGGCGAAAAAAAATTCTCAAAATGGCCAGAGGATACGTAGGCGGCCGTAGCCGAACTTTGAAACAGGCAAAAGAAACGGTAGAGCGCGCTTTATGTTATGCCTATCGAGATAGAAGAACTCGCAAGCGTGATTTTAGGCGCTTATGGATCACGCGTATTTCCGCTGGTTCAAGGATGAATGGCTTGTCTTACAACCGATTCATCGAAGGGCTTAAGAAAGCCCAAATAGCACTAGACCGTAAGATTTTGGCTGATCTGGCAGTGTCAGATCCCCCCGCTTTTTCCACCTTAGTGGCAAAGGCTAGGACTGCTTTGGCAGCGTAAGGTCAATCCGACCAGGAGAGTTTTGGCTTAACCCGAGCTGTTTGTCCTGGTTTCGAGCAGACTGAATTCTGGGAGCGGTCCCTCGGGACCGCTTTTTTGTCGCGTTACGCAGATTCACGGGGATTCGATAGTTATGAAAAGGCAGCTAGAGGAATTGAGGCGGCGTTATGTTGAATTGATCACAACTCTCACCGAAGAGAAGAGCCTCCAGGACGCCAGGATAAAAGTGCTCGGCAGAAAAGGAGAATTGACTAGTATTCTCAGGGGGCTTAAAGACATACCACCTGAATCTCGCGCAGAGATTGGACAATTAGCAAATCGCGTAAAGGAAGAACTAGAGGAACTTTTTCAGCGACGCGAGGCTGAGGTGAGGGCTAAAGCTGAAAGCGATCGCGTCGCTGCCGAGTCGCTGGATGTAACACTGCCCGGCAGGCGGCTGCCTTGTGGACGCACTCACGTGCTGAATAGGGTGACCGATGAACTCATCGAGGTATTTAGCGGACTAGGTTTTCAGTTGGCCGAAGGACCCGAAGTTGAGCTAGATTACTATAACTTTGAGGCACTTAACATACCAAGAGATCACCCCGCTCGCGATATGCAGGACACTTTCTATTTTTCGGAAAACGTACTCCTAAGAACCCACACGTCGCCTGTTCAGATACGAACCATGGAAAAGCAATCGCCGCCTGTCAGGGTGATATGCCCGGGTAAGGTTTATCGCCGAGATGCCGATATAACTCACTCACCGATGTTCATGCAGATTGAAGGGCTGTGGGTGGACAAGAACATATCCTTGGCTGACTTAAAGGGAGTACTCACGGCTTTCTGCCACGAATATTTCGGTAGGAACCTCGCGTTACGTTTTCGGCCGAGTTTTTTTCCTTTTACTGAGCCTTCTGCAGAGGTTGATATTCAGTGTGTAATTTGCGGAGGTTCAGGTTGCCGGACGTGTTCATCGACGGGCTGGCTGGAAATCCTCGGGTCCGGGATGGTGGACCCAGCCTTATACGGATTCGTGGGATACGATGAGGAAACATATAGTGGTTTTGCGTTTGGGATGGGCATTGAACGTGTTGCCATGCTCAAATACGGCATTCCCGATATCAGATCATTCTACGAGAACGATGTAAGATTCCTGCATCAGTTCTAAATGAAACTGCTCCTGCATAGACTTGATCTTTCTAAATCTGCATTTTGCAGAACCCTAGTGAAACAAGGGGAGCAGTGGCTAGGCATTAAGCCCGTTATCTCTTTTGAAAGGGGCAAAGGAGATGCTGATTAGTTTTAACTGGCTCAAAGAATTCGTGGACTTGGATCACGATGTAGAAAAGATAGCTGAAATACTCACCATGGGGGGCGTTGAGGTAGAAAATATCACAAAAGTAGGTGAGCGGCTCAACGATGTTATCACTGCCAAGATCGAGAAAATAGATCCACATCCGCAGTCTGAGAAGCTCACCCTCGTCACCTTGAGTACGTCCTCAGAAAGACGGACGGTAGTCTGTGGGGCTCCCAACGTACAAGTGGGTCAAATAGTACCCTACTGTCCCCCCGGAGGCTGTCTACCATCTGGTTTAAGACTGGAAGAACGGGTGATCAAAGGTGTAACTTCCCCTGGCATGATCTGTTCAGAAAAAGAACTAGATTTGGGGGACGACGAGTCTGGCATTCTTGAGTTGCCTTCGGACACGCGTGTAGGCGTCCCTTTGCCTGAAGCTCTTCCTTACATAGAAGACTACTCCCTGGAGATCTCGGTGACTCCCAATCGTGGGGACTGCTTGTCTGTATTGGGCGTAGCCAGGGAGATTGCAGCCCTTACTGGCAGAACATGGAAAATTCCTGATTTTAGTATCGATGAGTCGGCCCCGTCAGTAGATGAGAAGGTGCGTGTCGATATAATCGACGTGGAGCTGTGTCCAAGATACGTTGTCCGAGTTGTAGAAGGGACCAAGGTCGGCCCATCCCCATTGGAAATCAGACTAAAACTTTCCAGGGCCGGGGTTCGGCCAATTTCCAACGTAGTAGATGTTACCAACCTCGTGCTTTTGGAATGTGGGCAACCCCTTCATGCTTTTGATCTCGCGACGCTGAGACAAAGCCGTATAGTCGTCAGAAAAGCAGACCCTGGGGAAAGCTTCATAACGTTGGACGGGACAGAGAGATTGTTGCCCAAGGACGCCCTCATGATAAGGGATGGCGAGCGCTCTGTGGCTCTAGCCGGTATCATGGGTGGCCTTAACTCCGAGATAAGTTCTTCGACTTCTTCTGTATTAATAGAGAGCGCCTGTTTTGAGAGATTTGGGATACGTAGAACGGCTAAAATGTTAGGTATGATGACAGAGGCCTCGTACCGATTTGAGCGCGGTGTTGACCCTGACGGCACCTTGTGGGCTGCACACCGAGCCGCGTATCTAATGCAAAGATTATGTGGGGGACGTGTACTCCAGGGCGTGATTGATGTCTATCCTAAACCAATCTGTCGTCCCTTGGTTCGAGTCAGAAGGGATAAAGTTAACAGTTTGCTAGGATTGGATCTTACCCCGTCCCAAATAGGCTCATACCTGACAAGACTGGGGATAAGCGTAGATCAAAAGCAGGCAATTCAGGACACGATGGAGTGTCAGGCACCATCATGGCGTTGGGATCTCGATAGGGAGGTGGACTTTATAGAAGAGGTCGCCAGAATACACGGCTTCGACAGGATTCCAATCTCTATGCCCTATTACCAGTCTGCCCCTGATCGCACAAGAGAGCAGCTCAGGAAGCGAAAGGCGGTGGACGCCATTTTGACTGGGGCAGGCTTCACCGAAGTCGTTACCATGTCCTTTGTTTCAAAGGCTGCGTCCCTAAACTTTCTTGCAAAGGATGCCCCCCAGGGCTTTTTGGAGCTTGTCAATCCATTGACTGAGGACATGACCGTGATGAGGCGGTCTCTGCTTCCGGGGTTAATATCGGTTGCGGTTCACAATGTACACTTCAAATGTGTTGACTTGAAGCTTTATGAGATTGGAAGAGTGTTTTGTCCCGAAGAAGGCAAGGACTTGCCTCATGAAGACCTGGTTTTAGGCGCTTTAGCCATGGGAAGACGATATGGCGACCTTTGGCACTTTCAAAGGGGCGAAGTGGACATATACGGCAAGATCGATGCTGATCAGCAGGTTGACTTTTACGATCTAAAGGGCGCGTTAGAGACGCTTTTTGAGGTATTTTCCGTTCCGGATTTCTCTTTTATTCCATGGTCGGAGCCATTTCTCCACTCAGGGAAGTCTGCAGCAGTGCTAGTGGACGGAGTTAAAATAGGATTTGTGGGAGAGCTGGCCCCGAGGATGATCAGGGAATACGATTTGCCATCAAGAGCTGTCGTTTTTGAAATTTTGTTGGAACCTCTGCTTGTTCATTGGCGCAAGGAAAGAGTTTTCAAGGCGCTACCTCGCTACCCTTATGTAGAACGGGATATATCCATGCTGGTTGAAACAAATTGTTCAGGAGATCAGATTAAACACTTGATTTCACGTTTGGGGCATGGTATCATTGCGTCTGTGAACTTATTCGATTTGTATCGAGGAGAATCAATACCTGAAGGACGCCAAAGCATGGCGTTTCGGATAAGGTATCAGGCGGAAGATCGGACTCTCACAGACGAAGAAGTTCAGGCGGTTCATTCGAGCATTGTGAGTGCTTTACAACAAGAATTGGGCATCACGGTACGAGAATAACCCCTCTAAGTGAAGAGAAGGTTTATCCCAGTGATATCTTATCGCAGCCTGCAAGGTTGCTCAGGAGCTATCCTCATTTTTGGAGGGGTGGTCTGGTGATGACTATCGCAATTCCGGAGAAGCAGTATTTCAAAATCGGCGAAGTAAGCGAGATCCTGGATGTTGAGCCGTATGTTTTGCGATATTGGGAGTCTGAATTCAAAATCCTAAAGCCCACAAGGACAAGAGCTCGCCAAAGACTTTACCACAAGAAGGATCTCGAACTCCTCGTAGAAATTAAGCATTTACTCTACGACGAAAAGTTTACAATAGCAGGGGCCAAGAAGCGTCTTCAAGAAATGAAGAAACAGGCCTCTGCAGAAAAAAAGGCGAAAAAACCAGCCAAGAGTCTCAGGGGGAGAGACGAAGAAGAACTCCCATCTACCCCTGTTAGCCAAACCAATCTCTTGCCGGATGGTCAGCCAGATTATAGAGAATTACTTCTCGAGATAAAAAAAGAGCTTAAGGAATTGCGTAACCTTCTTGAAGGGTAGCAGGCATTTTTTATTTCAAGGGGACAGGCTAACCGTGTTCAAGATTTAATAGCACATAGGGAACGCGTTAGCCGGCCTGCCAATTCACTCATTTGCAATGAAAACCATCTTTCACATCATGCATTGGAAAAAATACCAACAATTCAATTTGTTGCAAATATTAATCAAGAAAACTCCGTCAACCTCTCAAATGCGGAAGATGTGACCTAACACACAGAGGATAGATAGCATTTAAGGGCGCATCGCGCATCACGACAATGACCAACCTGCCTCGCCACGTTGTGCGACGTCTATACCTGTTCTCTAAACTCCTATCGGAATAGACCGGTTTTGTGCCGCAATTTGCAACGATCCGTCAGTTCCTCTTAAATGTAGCGAAGGCCGAAATTGCCTCGCAGGGGCACGCCTCCTCGCAATTGGATATCCCTTTCCATAACATCCTAGAATAGTTGGGGTATCCATCTGACTGGATTCCCACTTTCCTGGGAATTCAAAACCAAAAATGTTCTTGGAATTTGCGTTCTTGAGTTTACAGAAACGCTACAATATATGCTAAGATGCGGCGCTGCAGTGACATGTTAGAAATTGACTTTATCCAATCCCTTCAGGCCTAAAATGTTTCTGGCTTCGTCTGGTGTGGCAGGGGCAATACCCAGTTCTTTGGCAATCCTGGCGATCTTGGCTACTTGTTCAGCATTGCTCTTTGCCATTACGCCTTTTTCGAGGAATAGGTTGTCCTCCAACCCTACCCTCACGTTACCGCCCAATAGCAGCGACTGAGTGCATATTGGGAACTGAGCACGTCCAGCGACACAGACAGAAAATTTAAAATCTCCGAGTAGCCTCCTGGCGTAATCCACCAGGAACAGGAGATTTTCGCAACTGGGGGTAATTCCGCCTAGTACTCCCATGACAAACTGGATATAAAGTGGCCTTTCGATGTACCCCCTTTCAAGCATGAAGGCAATATTATTCAACATTCCTGAATCGTAAACCTCGAATTCGGGTTTGGTGTCGTTTTCTTTGAAGATGCGCGCGAAGTCTTTCATGGACCTGAAGGTGTTGGGGAATATGAAATCCTCTGTAAGCGCCAGGTATTTGCTTTCCCAGTCAAATTTGAACTCTTTGCGCCTGTCTAGAACTTGAAATAGCGCAAAGTTTATGGAGCCTGCATTAAACGAAGCCATTTCTGGCTTGAAGGCTGAGACAGGAACGAGTCGTTGTTCCGGCGTCATGCCTGCCCCGCCTCCTGTGGTTATACAAATTACGGCGTTGCATCTGCTTTTGATTTGGGTAATGACTTCCTTGAAGAGGTTGACATCGGAACTTGGCATACCTGTTTTTGGGTCTCGCACGTGGATGTGACATACCGCAGCCCCCGCTTGGCATGCTTCCACCGCCTCATCTGCTATTTGCTGGGGAGTAATGGGCAGATATTCTGACATGCTTGGGGTGTGTATGGCCCCTGTGATGGCCGCTGTAATAATCACAGTGTCATTTAGTCTCATTTATGAATTCCTCCCTATTTATGATGGATCCAACGTAAACTCATGAGGTTTATCCTCAAAGACCAATCAATAACACCCACAAAAAAGAACGAGCTAGGATTATTGCCATAAAGTGAGACATTTACGCAGTTGTGAGTTGCCTAGTTTACTTTACTTGAGTTCAGGCTTTTCTCGAAATTCAACGATAATTACGTGTTTAACATAATATGTGGTACTCTCCTAATCAGAAGACCAGATAGGCTGGATAGCCTATCTGTTTGGTATATGACAAGCCATGACGCCATACCCTAATTCGATAAGCCGCTAAAATCTTTGAGATGAATCTGCCGATATGACAGGGATCGCAAAGACAGTAGCTTATTCTTAAAACTCTATAGGGGAAAATTCAGTAGAGGCCTGACAAGCTTACGCGAACAAACTTTGTGGAACGTAGTCTTTGGGTCTGACCTCCGACATGGAGATGGCCTCCGTGGGACAAGTGACCATGCATAGACCACACCCCATACATTTTGTTTGATCTACCACTGCCGGCCCTTCGTCTCCCAGGGTAATAGCGCTGAAGTAGCAGCGATCCAGACACGTGCCACATGAGGAGCACGCATCTTTGTCAACTTCGGCTGCGAATCGGCTCGGTTCAACAACGCTAATTCCTTTTTGAATTAAGATTGGCATGGTTTGACAGCAGCAGGGGCAACAGTTACATATAAATTGATCAACCTCCTGTTTGTTCATGACCACGTGTATGAGACCATCTTGTTCGGCCTCCCGTACGATGTCCAGAGCCTCTTCTTTGTTGAGCCTCCTGCCTGTGCCTCGGGCAATGTTGTATTCAGCCCCTCTGTTGATTTGCAGACATGCTTCCAGCTTTTTGTCGCATTTATGGGCAGTTAGGCGGCATGTGCATTTGGTCACTGAGATGGTTTTGGCATTTTCGATGATCTCTTTAATGTCTTCAAATGCAAGGATATGCGTTTTGGCTTGGATGGTAACTCCTACGGGGATGACACGGGTAAATGGCCGCGGCATCATCTGGCTGAAAGTAATTGCCACCTCTGGCCATTCGGCTTCCATAAAATCCTGCCACAAATCCAAGAATTCTCGAGGGGCATCAGGCCAAAGGATCGAGGCGTCGTGAAACTGCACAAGGTCACGTGACATCCTGAATGTAGGCGGATCAGTTTTCGAGGATGGAAACACCACCCCTTTGACAAAGAGATTATGCAGCATCTCGGTCACTTGCTGCTCGGGAATGTTTAGCTTTTCAGACAAAGCAGGAGCGTTCCCAGGCAGGCTGAGCAGCAGTTTAGCTTCATCTGGACTGGCTATAAATCTCCACAAATCTGCTATTCTTTGGGACTGTCCTAAGCCAATTCGCGACGCCAGTTCGTTGTATAAGTCTCCCATTTATTTAGCCTCCATTTGCCCGTAAGTTAAGGTCTCGTATAAACGTTATTGATATGTGCGTTGCTTACTAACCACTATTTTCTTACCACAGGTGGTTACGCAATCCCAGGTAAATGCGGAAACACCAACAAGATTATACATGTTCTCTAAATTTCTGTCGCACTGGAGTGATTTTCTATCGTGACGCGTATTTGTCCCTCAGTTCACCGCAATTGCGTGAATGCGGAGCCTGCCAGGTCGGGTTACGCCTCCTTCCAGTGACAAAAAACCATTACTGTCGTCCCCCGCCCGTCAAGGGTCCGCTTTCCTGTATCTCGACCTTTGCTGAATGGCATACCATAGTATGTTTGGAATCCCCGTTTATTTTGGGTAAGCGTTAGAACCTACCGTTGTCAGAAGTTATTGCGAATATAAGTGGCCATGTTTATTTTATGCGTTATAGTTTACCAGGTTTTTCGGACGAATGGGGGTCTTTTTTCCAGGCCGCTCTAGTAAGGCCCGAAAAGAGGCATTCAGTTGATGAGGACTGCCCAGTACCAAAACAGGAGATGCCAATCATGAACAAGGAGATCATTGCCACCAAATCTGCGCCTGAAGCCATAGGGCCATACTCCCAGGCCATACGCTTCGGGAATATGGTCTTCGTATCAGGTCAGATTGGGCTGGATCCACAAACAGGTGGGCTCGTATTGGGAGGCGTAGAGACGCAAACCCACCAGGCCTTGCAAAACCTTAAGGCCATTATTGAGGCCAGTGGCTCTTCCATGGAGAATGTGGTTAAAACTACTTGCTTTCTAAAAGACATGAATGATTTCCCAATCTTCAACAGGGTGTATGCGAATTATTTTACCGAGGCACCGCCGGCTAGGGAAACAGTCGGCGTAGCCAGTCTCCCAAAGGACGCTCTAGTTGAGATATCGTGCATAGCTGTAATGCGACAACCTTAGGTACCAGGATTTCATTCCGGGGGTAGATATACCCAACATGGGCCGCTGAAGGTTACAGTTTTTGCTTCGCGAGAAAGGCACGGAGCGTTCTGGTTTTAACAAGGCCTTATTAACAGAGAGAGTCTCAGAAGAAATCCTCCCAGAAAGGAAAACACTTGCCTAGGCGCAGCATGGCTTATACAGTTGTTGTTGAGTATTTGTTGCTATCTCTTTGAGGTTGCCTCGTCAGCTGAAACTTTGCAAAAACTCAAGACACTATTCCGTCAGTGCCAGGCATGATAGGCAAGATCGCTGTTAAATTTGGCCACAGAACCGCCTTTCTTGAGGTCAAGGACGGACAAACTTAGGACAATATGGCAATTGTTAGGGTTGGATAAGCTTTATCAGGAAATAGGAGTTTTCATGCTAATTGAATCGTACAGACTCGACATACAGGTGGCAGACCATAGTGCTCAAGTTTTTGAATACGAAGCCATAGCGTATCTCGATGTGGATATTAAAGAAGTCTTACCCTATCTGAATGCGACCCTCAAGAATGGGACCTATTTTGCCGAAGGTCCGGCGTTCTCGTGGCGTCTCGACAATCACAAGGTAGGTTTCTGGCCTAACCGTATAGCTGCTGATAACCTTAATAGTAGGGAACAGGCCAAAGAAGTCATCGATCAACTCGTTACGATAGTAAATAATGTGTGGGAAAGAAGAGAGGAGATCGAGCCCGATACTGTCATGTACGAGAACCTTCAGCCACTGGAACTATATCGTTTGCTTCCTAAGACCAATTGCAAGGTTTGTGGCGAGGCATCGTGTTTCAATTTCGCTCTCAAGCTAGCGGCCGGAATGATTAAACTCAAACAATGCCCCGTGTTATTAGAGGATACAAAATATAGTGATCAGCGGAAGCGCTTGGAGGAGCTTGTGTCTAAGAAACGCCCTTTGCTGTAGAAATGGTACCAGTAAACAGTGGGCTCTCATGACTGTTCTCTAAATTTATTTCGGAGTAGATCAGTTATCCGGCAGGATTGTACATCGAGCGGTTAGTTGAGTCTAAATCGAGATAAGGTTGAGATTGCCACTTCACGTTGCGTCTCCTAATAACTAGAAACACGCATTAATCTAATCTGGGGCCTGATCGGTGATCCATCTTCATATTTACACTTGCTTGGCAATGACAGACCGTAACAAGCCAGGGATTTGCGTTTACTTTAGATAATCGCTATAATATCGTCCACGAGATGATTAGAGTTCCATGTCCCATATTATCTTTTGGTTGGAAACGAAAAAGCCCTTCATCCCTGCAATTGGCTTTTAATTTGGAGAACCGCAACAAGTATCGCCATCTAAAAGCTCCTTAGACCAAATACTGCGGTTGCCATTATGAAGAGCATTAGCACAAATATGATTCCCCAAATTAGCAAGAACGGAAAGAGCGTTACTAACACCGCCCTACCAGTGGACGTCTTGTGTACCTCACGGACTCCAATAACAATCAACACCAGCTTCCAGCCAGCGGCAATAATCCATCCCAATGTCGGGATAAAATTAAAGATATCTGGGCTAGTCGAATAAGACACAATTCGGACGGTGGCTTCAAAAGGTTTGTTTTTAGCTCCGAAAAGGAAAACAGATCCGTGTAGGATAACTGACCAAAGTATGGTTCCAAGTCCTACTAGCAGCGGTATGAGCACTCCAAACAACAAGGTCTTGCCGATTGTTGGTTTAACCTGGGACATAAAGGGGAATTCAAATAGAGAACTTACGACATAGCCTGACAGATTCCCTATCGTACCGATGAGAATCGCGTAAAGTAGTGGCTGGAGCCATCCACCAACAATGGGCATTGAGGAAAAGAATCTGACAGGTTCAAAAAGTGTCTGCCTTAGCGTTGCGCCAACGGCCTCAAGGAACCCCAAATCTTCTAGGTTTTCCCACGGACAAGAGTCTTGAGGCTCTTGCCGGCTAAGAGGATTCCCACAGGATGTACAAAATCGGTCACCTTCTTCAGGACTAAGTTCTCTGCCGCACTTAGAACAAAACACGTATTATTTCCTTCTTGCCATTTGCTTTGTGGTAAAAACTTTGGATCAAGAGCTGAAAAACCGCAAATCCGAGTACCAATGTCAAAAAACGTCAGCAGAAAAAACGTAAATCCGAGTATCTTCTTCTTTCCAAGCATCCTTGGGCAACCCGGCTTTGCGACACGTTTCCTCGAGAAAAGTGATCCTGTCCCAACCCCTTTCACTGGCAACCTGCGGGAGTAGCAGACCTGATCTGTTCCCTTTACTGATAAGCAAACCGTGGATTCCGACGGTGATTTCTTCAGGGCTAGAAATCTCTTGAAAAGGCGTTAATACTGATATTTCTAGGTCAATATAAGGCAATTCATCGGCAGTTACAGGCCTGAATCTGGGATCGCGAAAGGCCGCTGCCTTAGCCATATCGCTAACTGTTTTATAAAGCGGCTCGTCTGACTCTAATGAGCCGATGCAGCCTCTCAGCATCCCCTTCTTGTAAATAGTCACGAACGCCCCATGTCGTTCATTAAGCTTTGGTGAATCGCTGGAGATCGGGGCGGCTGTCTTACCCTGGGTTGCACTCTCAATGGTGGATTTAGCTATTTGGCGGAGTAATTGCTTTTCCTCCGATGACAACCCAAGGTCCACCCCCACCTTCTCTTCCCTCGGGGACATTGTAATCCCTCCTTAAACATATTATCGCAGTTGTAACAGAGCAGTTAGCTAGTTGCAACATGTTGAAAACGGCCATTTATCAGGGGAACAAGGGCAGACCCAATAGGCCACTGGTCTCTTCCAGTCCCAGCATGATGTTCATGTTTTGGACTGCGACACCTGATGCACCTTTGACAAGATTGTCGATTCCTACCATGACAATTACCACCCCAGTGCGTTCGTCGATCTCAATTGCTATGTGGCACTGGTTGGACCCCCTTATCTTAGCTGTATCTGGATACATTGCCGGCGGCAACATGGTTATAAAAGGTTCATGTTCATAATAGGAGTAGTAGATGTCCCTTATGCGCCCCGCGGTAATTTCGTCTTTAAGTGGCAGGTAAATGGTACTTACCATACCGCGAGAGACAGGAATAAGATGAGGAGTAAAGCGCACTCTCACTTTTTTCCCGCCAAGCTCAGAGAGCTCTTGTTCCATTTCAGGGATGTGGCGATGTCTCGTTACGCCGTAAGGCTTAAATCCTTCGCCGGATTCGCAAAAGCTTGTTGTGAGTTTCGCTCCTCTGCCTGCGCCGGAGATGCCGGACTTAGAATCAACAATTGGGCAATCCGTGTCAACTTGGTCACAGTTCATCAATGGGGCTAGTCCTAATATCACCGTGGAGGGATAGCAGCCTGGGTTTGCCACTAGGTCAGCCTGTTTAATAAGAGATCGTTTTATCTCTGGTAATCCATAAACGGCCTTGGTTAACATCGATGGTGCGCTATGGGTACCATACCACTTTTCGTACACTGCTAAGTCTTTCAATCGACAGTCTGCTGAAAGGTCTATGACTTTCACACCAGCTTCCAGGAGTGAGGCGGCTGCCGCTGCAGATTCACCGTGGGGAAGAGCAAGAAATGCTACATCCGCGTTGGGATTCTCTAGCAGGTGAGATAGCTCGACGAGCTGAAAATCAGTGGATTTTGTTAAAAATGGAAAAGCGTCCTTAGCTTTGCGACCAGCCCAATCCCTGGAAGAGCCGGCGACGATGTGGACTGCTGGATGGCCCGCCAGCAAGCGGATGAGCTCTACCCCTGTGTAGCC